>Ga0208037_1000515_pt1 | contig 22783 bp, 21 predicted proteins | sample June2015DPH_13_1_3_FD_184710 | JGI IMG/M metagenome (GOLD analysis project Ga0208037, IMG submission 184710) | Peatland microbial communities from SPRUCE experiment site at the Marcell Experimental Forest, Minnesota, USA - June2015DPH_13_100... | ecosystem: Environmental > Terrestrial > Soil >...
TGGCCACGCGCGGCTTGAAACCGGTGGTCGAAATCCAGTTCTTCGACTATATCTGGCCGGCGATGTTGCAGATTCGCGACGAGCTCACCACCCTACGCTGGCGTTCCAACAACACGTTCTCCTGCCCCATGGTCATACGCGCTCCTATCGGAGGCTACCTGGCCGGAGGCGCGATTTATCACAGCCAGTCCGGAGAATCAATCTTTACTCACCTGCCGGGCCTGCGGGTGGTGATGCCTGCGACCGCACTGGATGCTAATGGCTTGCTGCGCACCGCCATCCGGTGTGACGATCCTGTGCTGTTTCTCGAGCCGAAGCATCTCTATCGCCAGACCCATAACCGAGCTCCTTATCCCGGACGCGATCACATGATTCCCTTCGGCAAGGCCAAGCTGGTCCAGGAGGGGACAACGCTGACGATTGTGACGTATGGCTCGCTCGTTCACCGTGCTGTCCAGGCGTTAAAGACCCTGGAGCAGGAAGGGATCCAGCCCGAGATACTCGATCTGCGTTCTCTCAATCCTTACGACTGGGAATTGATCGCTGCCTCAGTGAAGAAGACCAACCGCGTTTTGGTCCTGCACGAAGACAATATCTCCTGGGGGTATGGGGCGGAGATCGCCGCACGCATCGCAGATGAGCTCTTTGAGTTTCTTGACGCTCCTGTGCGGCGACTGGCAGGAAAAGACGTTTTCGTTCCTTATCACCCCGTGCTCGAGGACGCTGTGCTGCCGCAGCCTGCGGATATCGTGCGCGCGGCAAGAGAGCTTGCGGCCTACTGAGAAAGTGTCTTCGGTCGAGGAGGACGGACCCTCGGCCGAGTCTATTTTCCGCTTGGCAGAATCAGCTCCGACCTCAGGAATTCACGGATAGCGCGCTGAACTTCCTCAAGCTTCCCCGTGAAGAAATGATCCGCATTCTGCACCCAATAGAGTTGTTTGGGCTCCGCCAAGATACCATAAAAAGATTCCACCTGGGCGCGTGACCCAAATTGGTCTCGAGTTCCCTGAATGATGAGCTTGGGTTTCAGAACGCCACGGAGAAAGTCCATGTTCGTGGACGCAACGGGAACGCCCAGGCCTATGAGAGCGAGCACGCGCGGATCGTTTGCTCCCACACGAAGTCCAACGCTCGCGCCGAAAGAGAATCCTATGAGACAAACAGGGACAGCAGGGAAGCGAGTGCCAAGATAATCCAGGGCCGCCGTGACGTCTTCACGTTCGCCGATGCCATCGCTGAAACTTCCGGTGCTTTTCCCAACCCCCCGAAAATTGAAGCGCAGCGTCGGAAGGCCTGCCTGCCAGGCGGCCTTCGCGGCTCGGAAAACCACTTTGTTGTGCATCGTCCCGCCGTGGAGCGGGTGAGGATGGCACACCACCGCAGCAAAGCGTAGCTTTCCCTGCGGGTCCCATTCAAGCATGGCTTCCAGTGCCCCCTCGAGCCTGGGGATGAGAAGATTTTCGACTTTCGTAATTCACCTCCATGGGCGAAATTACTGGTTTGCTCCAACTACGAGGCGCGACTCGTGGCTCTCCTGAACGGGTAGTGGGTCAATTTGATGCTGTAGCGGCGATCCCGCTCGGAGCGGGATCGCCAAATGGCGGCGTAAAGCCGCCTCTACATCAAATTGACCCACTACCCCTGAGCGCAGTCATTCTCCTCTGGCACCCGAAATAGTGTAGAATGAGCGTCAAGATTTCAAGTACTTTTCGGATTCCGAGCCAGCGGTTGCAGCCCGGTCCGGAAAGGGTGGTCGCGAGTCAATCGCCAGGTGCGCCTGCGTGATGACTGAATCCTGAATCTAGGGAGAGTTCGTATCCGACTCAAGTTACTTGCCCTCTTTATACTGATTGCCGCTGGGGTCTTCGCAACCTATTATTATTCCTCCCGGCGCAAGCAAGGCTCCCCCGCGGAGGTGGCGTATGTCCTACCCACCTCGCTGGAGGTGGTGGATACCCCGGCAGAGATTCGCCTCGCAGTCGAATCCGTGAAGGCAGGCGACCAAGTGCAAGTGCTTCTGCGCGCGCGCAACTGGGCAAAAGTCGAGCTGGCGGACGGCCGCACCGGTTGGGTAGAATGCAAGGATCTACTGGATTCACAGACCTACGAAGCCTCGCAGAAGCTGCTCAAGGATCTGGAGAACCTTCCCGTGCAGGCTGAGGGTCACGCGCCAGAATCGATCAATCTGAGGTTCGAACCCTCCCGCGACTCTACACCATTGGCTCAACTTCCCAATAACCAGAAACTGGACGTGTTCGGGCGGAAGATCGTGGAAAGGCCCTCTCAACTTGATCAGCCTTCCTCACCCCCGGTCAAGGAAGCATGGTATCTTGTCCGGGCCGGCGCGCGTGCGGGTTGGGTTCTGGGCCGATTTGTTTCACTCGATGTACCAGAGCCTCTTGGCGCTTATGCCCAAGGCTCCAACATAGTGGCTTGGCTGGTGCTCAACACCGTGCCCGACGAGGACCGCCAAGTGCCTCAATATCTTGCTGCCGAGCGTGTGGGCAACCAGGATGTGGATTTCACCCGCATTCGGGTCTTCACATGGTGGGTCAAGAATCACCGGTACGTTACGGCCTACGTCGAAAGCGGGCTTCGAGGGTACTTTCCCATTCGCGTTGTGCAGACAGGCAATGTCCCGTATTTCCGCCTGCACCTGGTTGATAAGGACGCGAATAAAATTCAGAAGGTGTACGGTCTGTTTGCTACCATCACGCGCCCACTGGGGATCGTCGAGGGATGGGAGAGCAATGCGATGCCGACTCAGCCTCCGTCACGACGTGGGCGGCGCCGCCGTTAACGGATCAGAAGGCTGCGGAACAATGGTGTGTGCGTGTGATTCTCGCCATGACACGGGAATGGCTTTCTTCGGCAACCTGCAAGAGAAGTTCGTCTGAGACCAGTTAGGATGGAAGGTTCTACGACACCAGACACTCCTCCTCCGATTCCCGCTCCAACCAAACCTGTAGTTTACAGGTTCTGGCGAGGAGTAATCCGGCTGTGGTTTGCCCTCACCTTTCGTAAAATCCGCGTGCTCCATGAGGAGCGGTTGAAGAGGCCAAGTCCAGCCCTGCTGGTGGTTAGCCACCCGGAAAGCTTTCTTGACGCCCTCATTCTGGTGGCGGGACTCGAGAGTTATGTGCGCTGCATCATCCCCGCAAGATTAATCCAGGGTCTGCTCCAGCCTCTCATGGCGCGAGGCTTGGGCATGATCAGCTTCCTCCCCGAAGACCGGCAGTGGGCTCTGGAAAAGTGCTGTGCCGTCCTGGCGGAGAAGGCAGCCCTCGTGACCTTCGTTGAGCCCGGCCCAGCGCATCCTGCCGGGGAGGGCAGGCTCGCCTCCGCTGCCGCCTCCATAGCTGTGGAAGCGGGGTGTCGCCATGCCGGCGGCCTAGGACTCATGTTGTTCCCCGTCCACCTCTTCCTACCGGTGGGACACACACACGCCAGAGAGTTACTGATCGACATAGATCAACCGGAGACTGCACAAGATTACATTTCTCGCGCTGGCGGCACTCCGCACGATCAGGTACAAGAACTTGCCAAGGCTTTGGAAAGAAGATGTCAGGAGAACTCCTTCCGGCTCCAGCCCGCGGATCTGGCGGAATTCCTGGGCGACCTCGAGGAAGTCTTACTCAATGAGTTTCAGGAAGACTGGGCATCGCATCCGCCACCGAAACAGAAGCAGGATGGGTTTGAACTGAGCCGCTTCGTGGTCGAGTGGGCGGAGCAAATGAATTATTTGCATCCGGGCCTGCTGGTTTCGTTGCGTGAGTCACTCCAGGCATGGCGCGAGGCCCGTCGGCTTGGCTCGCTCCATCGCCTCGAAGTCGAAGGGGCTGGCGCCTGGTTGAACTGGCCGGTGGGCCGAGGCATAGTCTGGCTTGAAAGTGTGGCAGGGTTTGCCGTCGCCTCTTACGGCCTGCTCAATCATCTTGTGGCAATCTCGCTCCTCTATTTGACGGGATTACTTGAGAAGGAAAGCGACCGGGACAGAATCATGGAATGGCTGGCGCGCGGCCTGGTGGTATTGGGGTGTTATGCGGTCGAGGTTTTCCTGGTCGCCCACTCTTGGGGTCGGCGCGCGGCGGGGTACTACGCACCCACCCTTCCTCTCTCGGCCCTATACCTCTGGCGCTACGCTTGGCTGCTGCGCCATCGAACTCGCATCGCGTTTCTTTCCCTGAATCTCTCTGCGGAGACCGCGAAGACCAAACGCCTGCGCAAGGATTTGCTGCATGAAATTAACGTAGCTCTTGACCACCACGCAGAAAAGCTCGGCCTCCCGCACTGAGTGTCAAATGACCGTTGGCAGCAGACTTCCTTCCTCTATAAGATCCCCTTCTCGAGGTCGGCATTCCCGTACGTTGCTGCCGGGCTGGCTTTAGCAGGATGCTGAAAAACCCGCCTCGCCTGTCATTCCGAGGAGCCGCAGGCGACGAGGAATCTCGCAAGTCCTTTGGTTCCAGAGAGAGATTCCTCGCTTCGCTCGGAATGACAACGTTCACAAAGGTTTTTCAGCATCCTGTTAGCGCTAGCTGCGTCAGCCATAATCTGGTTGGCGCGTTGAATTAGGATTCAGGATTCAGAGAAGAGACTGCCTTTTTCGCTGACTCCTGAATCCTCTCTCAGTAGCGCAGCCGAGAAAGCTTACTTCTTGGGCGGCGTCTTCTGCAATTCAATCCTCTGCGCAACAATCTCTCCGCTTTCGGTGAGATCACCCTCAACCCTAACCTTTAGGCCTACGCGCAAATCTTTGCTGCTGGCGGGACTGCCGTCGTCACTCTTGAACTCGGTCTTGTCATCGTAGCGCACGTGGAAAATGATGTTTTCTTCCGCCCTCAAAGTGAGTTTATTCTGGTCGAGGGTATTGATCTTGCCTTCCACGGTAAAGTTCATGGCCTGGCCGGAAGAAAAACTCTTGGGGACTCGAGCCTCAGACGAAGAGGTCCAAGGACAGCTCGCCCAAAATATCGCTAGGGCTACGCAAAAGAACGGGACGCGCAGATGAAGCATTGATTCATCCTCCTGCAGTCGATCCGCACACGGATCGCCAACTTGACTCGCTCACCACACCGTGTTTCTTCCATGATGTCCTACATGAAAAAACTCTATTTCGGGAGAGAGAACGCTCGTGCCGAAAACCCTCACAATCGTCACGCCTGGAGGCCTGCCAGACTGCCCGCAGCCCTTCCTGGCTACGACACATTCTACCACCATACACGGGGTATCGTACGCGGCGGCGGGCGCGCGACACAAAACTGGCAGTTCGCGCGGTTTGTTGATCCTGTTCTTGTTTCTAAACGTAGTAAGTACGCTGGTGGCAAGGCCCGGAGGGCCGAAACTTTGGCGGCGGGGATAAATGGCACAGAGTGCTAGCCGACACGCCCGAAGGAACGCCAGCGTCGGAGCTACCCAGGTACAGGGTAGCGGTTTCTCTGAGAGAGAATGGGCTCGCAACGCTATAACGGGTGCCATTGCCGACGGCTGTAAAAGACCAGAGCAAATCTCCAGCAGCCGAACCCGTAGTATATTACACACTCGGAGTGTTCGACAGCCCGGTCGCTACAGCTGCAACGCCATCTCGGACGAAGGGATTGGGTCCGCCAATGTAATTGTCAACGACGCACACGAGGTCGTTAGTAACGTGACTAGCCGTCATGGTCACTGTCGTCGGCCCAGTCCAGCTCGTAACATTGATTGCCCAGGCTTGCATCGACCATGTGCCGCTGTCCCAGCTAGTCTGCGGTAACACAGTCGCGTTCGTCCACGAGTCAGCAGGCCCGGAGGAGTTGTCGGAGATTGACATCGTGTACGATGAACTTTCCATTGTACAGCCAACCACCAAAAGTGTCCCCGCGGCTGGAGTAAACCCTAAATTGACCGTAACCGACGAACCATGAACGGTGGTGTTTTGCGTGCCGTTTAAGTGTGACCGATTAGCAGAAATCGTGTAGACCGAAGTCAGCACTCCAGAATTGGTCATGCCAGATTTTTGCCAATCGCTTTCAACGTCGAAGTGGTGCCTATGTTGAAAGCTCCTGAGTAGGCCGTCGATCCAGCATCGCACGTTCCCGGCGTAGTTGCAGTGGGCGCAGTGCCATCTGTTCGATAGCAGATGGTCGCCCCTGACGTGCTATCCGTGAGCGTTACACTCTGCGCAGAAGAATAAGTACCTTGACCAGGCGAATCGATTGGCGTTCCGACTGTGCCCGGTGACAGAGCAGACACCCCGCCAGGACCTGGAAAAGGGAGGCTCTGGCCAAACGCGCTGGCGGACAAGAGCAGCAGGAAAGTAATCCGTGCTAGCTGTTTCATCTAACGTGTCACTCTCCAATTCAAGGTGATCGCTCCGGGGGTAATGTCCGCACTTGTATTATTGCAAACTTTAAAATTGACGTACCCTGCGGTCGGGTAGGGGATAATGGTCAGCATTCCAGTCGTCGCCGGGACATAGCCAGTGACGCCTGTTGGATCGCTGTTGAAGCTGGCCTCGATCACGTCAGTCGTCAACACACCGCTCGCAGCGACCGACACCGGCGAGGCACAGTTCGCTGAAGCTATCAGGTTCGTCCCCATCGCGGTTGCTCCGGTGGCGACTGTAATAGGAACGGAGCCCCCCCCCTGCTGAGTGAGCTGGCCTGCAACGCTCTCATCCCCGGTTGTGTTGCGCGTCGGGGGCGTATAGGAAGCCGTTGATTGGCCGGTGTCATTATAGGAAATGGTGGTGCTGGGCGCAGTAAAGTTAGGGTTGACCAAAGTGGCCAGAGACGTGCTGGTGTTTGTTTTGAGAACATCCCACTGCAAAATTCCGTCGATGAGCGGCCAGGTGATGAGGACGTAATTACTGGAGTTAAGCGTGTTGGGCGCATTGGTGATGGTGGTAAATGACGATGGCAGAGTTACCCCGCCGTTTTTGTCATGCCCAACAACCGCGTAGGATACCGTCGCTGTGCCCGGCGTGCCTGAAACGGTCAATGTTGGCGCGGATGGATTACTAATCGCTGTTTTGGTTACCAGCCCCGCAAGTATGGCACCTGAGAAGGCGTCTAGCCGACCTGCGCGGAGACCGATGATGTGGCCATACATACCGAATGCGGAGTTGGCTTCACCAAGGGCGGTCAGGTCAAGGTAGGGATTATGAAATGTAAGGCCTCCGAGGACATTGTATCCGTCGGAGTACATATTGGCTGCCCCCCAGTAAATGGTTCCACCTGGGTATCGAAGACCTATAGAGTTGGGCGTATTATTAGGTCCCCAACGGAAGTTAGTGCTGTTACCGGAGTTGTCTGTAAGCCAAGCCATTTCTGCGCCCGAAATCATGTTGTTCGTCGCGCCGGAATCGAAAACAGGCCCGCCACTCGCCTCTTCATAGGGAGATACGAGCAGCGCCTGGTAGCCTGCGAGTTCATAACTGTGCGTAGCGTTGCTTTCAAAGTCTGGATGATAATAACTGTTGTTGTCGCCATTCTGCTCGTACAGCCCAACCGCGCCGCGAAAAATAGGATCGTACCAACTGTTTTGGTTCACCCCATGGGGGTAACCCGTGCTGTTGGTCATCTCCGCGCCGTAGCTCGCCCCGGAAGCGTAGATGTTCGGGAACTGATTGTAGCAAATGCATCCTTGCCGGCTGTTCATCAGGACGCCTATATCAGCTCCGCCGGTCACCAGGTTCTGAAAGACGCTGCTCAGGACATCGTTGCTTACTCCACCGACCATCAAGGTGGCTGAGCCAGAGGTCACAGACCCCGTATCGTAAATGCCGAAATCAGATAGGTGTGCATTTTTGATGACAGAACCTGATGGCAGTTGTCCCACTGCGGTAACATCACTCGGGCCCTCTATAATCGTGGACTGCGGCCCTTGCCCGGTGATCGTGGTGTACGAGTTGTAAAGAATCTGCGCGCTCAAGCCAGTGGACGAAATCGTACCGCGCGTAATCACACCGGAAGGTAACTTGAGCCACACGCTATGCGTCCCGTCTCCCACAACGAGATTCGCCGTCCCGATGTGGCAATAAGTAGGACACTGAAATCCTCTTGCCTCAACTGTTCCACCTCCCGAGGCGTAGATGGCTGTAAGGGCATTTGCAATTGAGGCTCCCATGTCAGCGCCAGCGTAAGCTGGCAGGGTAGCATCAATAACAGTGCTGTTGTTGCCTAGCAAGCTGCCCGCGACAATCTGGCCCGAACTGTTTGTGCCAGCACTGGGAAGGCTGGCTGGAACCGCAGCGCCGTTCACCCCAACGCTGCTGAAAAACATAGTCCGCATGTCGGTGATTGAGGCAATCGCCGACGCCCCCGTAACGACGGTGGCGATAGGGATGTTGCTCCCGAAACCGGTGGTGTTTACCCCCGGAGCGCAAGAAGAGGACATGTTGAGATAGACATAATTCGTCGCGCTGGCCGTCATCGTCAGCGTGCCGCCGCTATAGGTGACAATCCCACGGCAATTGGCGGTTCCCGCGCTCAGGTTCAAGGTCAATCCGCTCCCCGCCGTGGGCCAGTAACCTGGGGCGACCCCGTTCACGTACTTGGCGTTGACCGCATAGAGCGGCTGGCCTTGCTGGGCCTGGGGCTGCTGGGCAAAGGGCAGTGACGAGTGACGAGTGACGAGTGACAAGCAGAAGAGAAGGCAAATCGCAAATCGCAAATCGCAAATGGCAAAAATAAGGCAAAGTATCGCACGCGTGGATGCACGCGCCATACGACAGACGATGGGCCACAGGCTTTTTGCCTTTTGCCTTTTGCCTTTTGCCTTTTGAATTGCTTTTACCATATAAGCACCTTCCCTGTGACCCCCGCGTCGGAGGCCACAAGATAAAGATTCACGCCGTCGTAGCTGGTCGGCGTCTGAAGCCAGATTGCGCCGCCGCTGGTCATTTGAATGACTGCACAGACGGGAACACGGCCGAGCAGGTGCGCAACTGTGCAATTGCCCGGCGCGCTGGACGCCACGTTAACTGTGCCGAACAGCGGCGTGGCTTGCTGAACAGCAATAACCGCTGAGGAGCTGGTGGTGACTGAGCCGACCAGCGCATCGCCACCGGTGGCCCCCACCGCGCTCGACTGGTAGTAGAAGCCGCTGACGGAATTGTAGAACAGGTAACTTGTTTGGCTGGCCGGCGCCGGCGGGAGAGTGGGCGCACTCGCTGGCGCATAGCCTGCGCCCTGCGCGTAAAGGATGCCAGCCGTGATGCCAGGAACCAAGGTGCTGGAAGTGGAAAGGACGAAGCCGGAGATTAGTCCATTCCATCCCAGTTGCTGGAATGGCGTGAATGGCAGATCACTCATGAATGCGACATTGGCATCCAGGAGCGCCCAGTTTTGGTCCTGGTCAGCCTCGTAGCTGGTCAGGCCGTGTTGGGACTCGATGAGGCCCTTGCGCGGGAGAATCGTTCGTGTGACAGCCATGTAGATTCCTTGTAGGGGCGAACCTCGTGTTCGCCCAAGGCGCGGTGATCATTGTAATGCGGGCGAACACGAGGTTCGCCCCTACAGCGCGCCGTTCTCAATTCGCACTGCTCAGGCTCAGGCGCAGGCAGGCGGCGTAAACCTTGATGATGCCGTCGTTATTTACAATCTCGTTTCCGGAGGGGAAATAGGTTGTGCGCAGCGTCACCAAGCCGGTCGCATCGTCGATGTCCCAGCCGCCCGGGAAGTTGTAGAGCGGCCCGGCCTGCGAGCTCGACTGAGCGGGCGGACTCGCCTGGCCGGGCACGAATCCTGGCGCTGGCGAGCGGTTGCTGTAGATCATCCAAACGAACTGGCACTCCGCGCGCGAGTAAGCGTTGCCATCGTCAGGATCGATTGGAGTAGGGACGGTGTTGCCGTTCGCATAGAAGCCCATGAAAATCAGCTTGCTGCGCACCGCGCCAAATTTGGCGTTGTGAGAGATCTTGAGCATGGAATCATCGGTGAGCGGTTGCCCAGCAGCGATAGCGCTGTCGGCAAGATCGAAAAAGCCAGGAATTGCACTTAACGTGAGTTGAGACATAACGCGCCTTTCAGCAATTGGTGATTGGCGAATGGTGAATGGTGAATGGCAAGCCCGCGTTTTCCCTTTCTTAATTCACTATTCACAATTCACCATTCCCTTTCAGCTACCCGCTTTCAGCCTTTATCCTTTACCCTTCACCCTTCAAAATTCACCATTCACCAATCACCAATCAGAAATTCGTATTCCCCGTCGTTCCGTCGCTGTTCTCACCACCTGAAGCGGCAGAGGAGATGTACATATATTGCGCCCGCTCGGTCGGGGTGGCGTCGGCGTAGTTTGGGATATTCGCGGCAGCCGCGGCAATCTGAAACGCTGTTGACAGATTGATAAACCGCGTATCGAGCAGCGTGAAATCAACCGTGCCCTGGCTATAGTTGGGCTGCTTGTCGATCACCTCGCAGACCACATTATTCAGCCCCAACTTGCCGACCGTCAAGTCAAGCACTTTCGGGTGGGTCAGCCATACATAGTCGCCCAGCTCCACCTGCAAGGTGGCGAGCTGCGCAGTGAATTTGTAGGTGGGCGGCTCGAAAGCATGGCGGCGGAAGATACGGTCGGCAAGCAGACGGGAGAGCATCATGCCGCCGCGCGCCACACGCAAGCCGGTGGACTGGATTTGCTGCTCGTAAACCTGCCGATAGGTCTTGAGCGAAGTTTGCTGCTGATAGCTCACCTGGTAACCGTAGCTGCGCGCCGCCGTGGTGATGCCGCCTTGTTGCACATCCATCTGGAGCGTAACCAGGTTGACGATGTTCTGCCGTTGCGTCTGCGGGATTCCCATGATATTTCTGGAGCTAAAGGAGAACACCGGTGTCTGCTCGACGGGCGGCTTCATGGTCTTGAGCGAGAGCTGGCCATTCGCGCGTACGATCGTATAAAGCCCCAAAGGCTTCAAGATTTGCTCCTCGAGGAACTGCTTGCCGTCGATGGGCCGCGTAATCACAAAATCGAACCAAACGCCGGAAAATTCGCCGTCCCGGAAGGCGAGGAAGCCGGGAATGTCGATGTAAGGATTAGGATTGATTAGCGTCGAGTCCTGGCTGGGCTTGTAGATCGCCCAGCCTTCCGGCGGCGGCAAAGGCTCGTAGTCCTGTTGCGACTGGTAGATGGGCGCAAGGCTTTGCATCACGTAATTCGAGGTCAGCAGGGCGGGGTCCTGGCCCACGCCCAGTTCGTTCTGAAGCACAGCGAGAACAATGTCGATGGGATTGCCTGCCACATAGCGCGGATTCTGGTCGCTCACCTGGTAGCCGTTTTCAAGCCACGAGGCGCCGACAGGCTGCTGCGCCTTGGGACCGCCCGGTGTCCACCAGAGCGGGCCGCCGCGCAGCCAAATCTGCACTCCCTGGATAAAGCGCTGCACATCCGCGCATTGAATAGTGATGCGGCCATCCGTGTCCTGGCCCACCTGGGTGATCTGCATGGTTTGCAGAGTGGTGAAATCGCCCAGAGCAAGCCCCGGAAATCCTTGCTTGAGATGCACCATCCTGCCGATCAGCACGTCCTGAGCGGCGAGGCCCTTGAGCGTGCCATTCGGATCGATGCAGGTGATGGTCATGCTGCCCAGCGAGGATTGTCCCTCGAGTTCGTTCACGCGTTGGCTGGCTCCCTGCGGAATTTGCAGGTAGGGAATAAGAGTCGGGGTGCTGGCGAGTGAGAGCAGCAAGCCGGGATTCGTCGAGACCAGGTAGAACCATGCCGTCGCCGCGAACGCTGGCCAGACTTCAAATTCGTAAGGCAAATCGCGCCAGGCCAGCGAAAACATGAGCAGCGAGCCATCACCCGTAGTGGCGCGCACGGTGCGCTGGCTGGTGATCAGCGTGGTCAAATACGCATCGAGGCTCCCATACACGCTGGCAAAGTAACCTGCGACCCCTGAGACATTGTATAGATCGAGCAGCGCCAGGAGCATGCTCCAGGTCTGCTCCTGCGAGACGCTCAGAGGAGAACCGGAATAGCCGCCCGAAGAATCATTGAAAAACTTGAACCCGCTAAACGGGGTGAGCTGCTGGTAAGTTTCGTTGTAAGAATTCGTCGCCGCAGACTTCAAGATCTGCTGATTCTGAAGCGGGAAATTCTGGTCAACGAACTCCAGGCATTGCAGCGCCAGGTCATCGCGTGCGATGGCATGACAGAAAAGCGCCGCCCAGGCGCCAGCGGCGTCACAGGCTTGGCTGGTATCAAGCCCCGCCGGCGGTGTTGCTGTAGAGCCCGCGCCCTGGGCAAAGTGACCAGGGACGCTGCCAGCCGGAGCGATATAGAGATTGGCAACAACCTTCGTGGCAATAATATCCGCGATGGTCTGCAATTGCGCGGCAGTGGCGTTCAGCGAGGCGGCCTGCGTGGGGCTGATTAAGTTGGTTTTTTGAAGCTGAATAGCTGCCGTGGGCAGGGTTGCGGCGGCGCGCATGAAAGCAAAATACAGGTCGATCTGGTGTTCGGTGGAAACGCGATACTGGATGCCGGGCACGAACTGGTAGCCAGGGTTCACGTAAGTGCCGTAACCCAGATAGAACAGCCCGTTCGTGAGGTCGGAGGCTGTAGATTGCAAGGTGAGCAGGAAATTAATCATGCGCTGGAGGTAGAGCGCAGGGCTGAAATCCTGCGTGATCTGCATGTAGATGCAGTAGGCGTAACACACCCAGCCCATCGCCCCAGCGCGAATATAGGCCTGGTCCACCAGGCCGTAGTAAGTATCGTAGCTGAAGGCAAGCGAATCCGTGGGCTGCACGTTCCCCGCCGAGAAATTGTCAAAGTAAAGGTCTCCCGCCGCCTCGAGTGTGACCACGAATCCGGTGATCGAGCCGAGCGCATCGCCGGCGAGCGTCGAGACGAGCTCAGCGAGGTTGATGAGATGAAAACGATAAAGACCATTGCCCGGCCCGACAGCGATGGTGATGATCCCGCTTAGCGGGACCAGCGACGGCGCTGCAACTGGCGCCGAGGTTACCTGCACGCTTGTGACTTTTCCGCCTGCGGTGGTGACCCCGATAGCGAAATTGAAGCCCACGGCCTGCGCTTCTTTATGCTGGAATTGGACCTGCGCATCCGTAGTGTCCGGGAAGCCGCTGCCAGAGTAAGTGAAGGTATCGTTTGCGGCAGTGGCGTGGAAATCGACCACCAAACCATTGCCATAAGGTGCCTGCGTGGGGTCATTTACGTCCGTTACGGAATCAGCGGGGTTGCTCTTTGTCCATCGGCTCGCCGATTCGCCGTCTTCGCCGTTTTCGAAAATAACGGATGCAAGGTAGCCGGGATTGTCGAGAATCGTGTCAAGCTGCTTGATGATCCGCGCCGCAGCAACGAAGTTCCCCGAGCCTGAAAAAGCAATAATCGCCAGCGCGCAATCGTAAATGAAGCTGCGGTTTTGCAGCGCGGCCCCCTCCGTCATCGTGGGATCTGGAAAATAGAGCGGGTCGGAAGTGGGCACGATAAACGAAAGCGGCAGAGATGGAAAAGCCCAACTCGCCGCAAGCGAAGTGCAGACTTGCGTTGGCCCCTTCACCGGATCCACGTACATCACATGCACCGTGGGAATCCCTGGACGCAGCACCAGGCTCGAGCCGCAGCGCGCATGGAAGTTATCCTGCACGATGATGGGGATATTATCTTCCTGCGCGTACTCTACGTCCGTTTTGGCGTAAATGCGCGCAAAATAACTCGAGAGTTTGTAGCCCATCCCGGTGTTCGAATGGCAAATCCAGCCTGCCGGCAGAACGCTGAACGATGCGCCTGGGGCTGGCTGCGCCACACTGGTCGGGTAGAGCACCGCGATCACCACACCGGATCCAAGCACTTGCGCGCCCCAGTAGCCGTACAAGCCTTGCTGGACGAGCAGCGATTGGAACTGTGATGGCGAAGGATACTGCCCTTTCATTGGCCCGCTGGTGTAAGCCCCAGTGCCCACCGCGCTGCCCTGGTAATAGAAGATGTCGGTCTTGCTGAAAAGATCGATGCGGTAGTTGAGCATGCTCTGCTGGGGATTAAAGAGGTAACCGTAGATCGTCAGGCCCGCCAGCACGGGATAGGTGACGCCATTGATCACGCTGCCGCTGGGGTTGGCGTTGTACATCTGCTCGTAGTAGGCGCTGATCTCGGCGTCTGTGACCGGCAGCACGGGTGGAAAAAGGTTGCCGAAAGGAAGGCCGATGGGCGAGAGGTCGATGGGGCAGCCGTCCGGGCCAAGCTGGTCATCCATCCCTAGCATCAATATGCCGGGTGGCACCATGCAGATGCTCTCGCAAGGGGTCTGCGAAACTTTGCTGAGGTCGTTCTGCGAAACGATGCCGCACTCGATAAAGGGCGGTGTCGTCGGAACGCATGGCGCGCCAGGCAACGAGGTCACCGGGAAGCCCGTCTCAAGAGCATTCGCTTCCCAGCCATTCACGAGCTTCAGTTGGCGCGAATAGAGCCACTCGAGCGACTGAGCGGTGTCGCCGTAGAAATCCCCCGGATAGTACTGCGCAACTGTAGGCATAAATTCAGAAATTCATGAAAGTGTAAAGTGTAAAGTATAAATTATGAATTCATCCTTCATCCTTTACCCTTCATCCTTTACCCTTTTCACGTCCCGTACAATCCCACGCCGTAGAGCACGACGCCGTAGCCGCTGAGCATGGTCGCGGCTTGAGCCGAGGCGGTAAAGCTCGCGATGGCGATGGCAAAGTCCGGGATCTCGACGGTGTAGTAGGCCTGCTTCTGCGGCTGCGCCAGCGCCAGTTGCCAGGTTTGATTACCTTGAATCATCGCTCGTAGGGGCGAACCTCGTGTTCGCCCTGGTTTCCCCTTCACCAGCCACAGGGGCGATCACAAGGATCGCCCCTACGTCACGAAACAACTTGCCGGAACTTGAGCTTGAACGTGTACTGCCCAACGCTCTTGTAGGCTGCCGTCCAGTTGCTGTCCTCCAGCCAGTAGTTGGTGAACGCCGGCTGCGAGGCGTCTGGGTAGTAGCCGAACTGCCCGCCGCCGAGCGCGAATTGCATGAACTGATTCCAGGCCTGCACGTCCGCGGCGATGGCCACCCATTCCACCTCGAACTCGAGGAAAGTCTCGATGCGCTCGAGCACGGCCTCGCGCACGCCGGCGCTGGAAATGTTGTCGTGCCGGACGGCGTTGTACTCGTGGGCCGGAACCTTGCGCGGCGGGCGCAAAAACGTGAGGGTGACAGGACCAGCGCCAGCATCGTAAACAATTTGGGGATAACTCATTGTGTCCGGCTCAAATTTGTGAATGGTGAATGGTGAATGGCAGGCCAACGTTTTTCGTTCTTAATTCACCATTCACCAATCGCCAATCACCAATCTTACCCTGCGGCGTAGGGCGACTTCTGCACCGTCGTCGCATTCAGCGGCACGCCACGCTGCACGGCAGTATTGAGCGTGGTCGCAAGCCATTGACCCGCCTGCGCCTCACCCACCACCATCACCGTGAGCTGCCCGCTGGGTGGATTCAGCGCGCTGGCTGCGCCGGGTGCGAGACCGTAACCGCCCAGTTGTGGGGCTCCGCCCCCGCCGCCATAACCTCCCTCGCTCCCGCCATAGCGGGACCCACCCGGTCCGCGACCGGAGGTTGAACCTTTGCCAGCACCGCCAGGAATCGCTGCTGCTGCCGCGCCCGCTACCCCAGCAATTGCCCCCCATTCCGCCGCCGCTTCAAAATCGGTCGCTGCGGCAGCGGCGGCGTCCGGGTCTCCGAAAAAGATCGCTTGCGCGAGGAACCACAGGCCTTGTGCCAGAGCGTTCAGAGCGCTGACGCCTGCCTGTTCCGCAATCGATGCCAGCACGGCCTTGGCGGCCTTCTCCATGGCCTTCCCGACGTTTTCGCCGTAGATCGCTGCCGCGATCCCGGCCGCCGTCATGGCGTCGCCTGTCTCCATGAAGGTATCGACACCTACAGCCTTGAGGGTTTGCATGGCGCTTTGAACCGCATTGATCGACTGGGTCGTGTCACGCGCCCAGGTCTGGATGCTGGGCGTCAGCTCATTGACCATATCCTTCGACACCAGCCGGGCGACGGTGTCGAATTCCTGGAGCGGGGTGATGAGTTCCCGGTCCAGGTCGGCCCTCATGCTCGGCGCTGCCGGTGTGGACTTGGAGGGGTTTGTGGCCATTGCGAAGATAACTCCTGGTGGACGGTCAGCCGTTTTAGTTCTCAGTCATCAGTTTTCAGTCATCAGTTCTTACTGAAAACTGACCACTGATAACTGATAACCTGCCTTACCAGTAAATGTGTTTTGCCCTGCTTTCATCTGTGTAATCTGCGTCATCTGTGGATAACAGCGTCTGGGTTGCGGCTTCGTCAACTCGCCAAACAGCCACGGCGCGGAATAACATCTCGCTCGGGGTCTTCGCGTACAAGCGCGCCATCTGTGCCGCTTCCCGCAGGATGTCCTTGTTCGCTTGGACGAAAGGCGTCCAGGTCCTGGCCGTTTGCCAGAACCTGGCCTCGCAGGTACTTCAGAATGAATTCAGCGTCCTCTTTCGGGAGCCAGTTGGGATCGAACTGCGTCAGACCCGGATTGAGGGAAGGCTTCGGGTCAACGAAAGCCGCATTGAGCATCTGCTGGTCTTCGCGGACAAGCAGGAGCGTTTGGTCAGCAGTCAGCTCCGGTCTCACACCCACGCCGACCAGATCCAGTTTTTCCCGTAGCTCGCGCGGCCACTCACTGCGGCGCAATGCCCAATAGAATTTGGTGGGCCGCCGCAGCACCACCCCAAAACCGCTTTTTGGAAGGACCACGCGCGCCGGCTCCTCGAACGCGGAGGCCTCCGCGAGGGCACGGAAATCTGCGGCAGCCCCAATGCCATTTGATTTGGCCATAATACTTGCCTTAATTGGTGATTTGCGATTTGTGATTGGTGAATTAAGAGCGAAAAACACCGGGCTGCCATTCACCAATCACCAATCACCATTTTTCAGGGCGAACACAAGAACGAAAAGCGGGTTCGCCCCTACATCCTTTATCCTTTACCCTTCAAACTTTAGACTTGCCGCCAAACCATCCCCACCTGGTCCCCTGTCGGGCGCGTGGAATCCGCGACGCCCTTGAACTTCACCCCATACGTTGTTTCCTTGCCGCGCTGGAAGGGCAACTTGATCGCCTCAGCCTGGTACGCCTGGTAGAGATGCGAGACTACGAACTTTCCCGTCACGTCGCGACGCGGAGAGATCACTGCCACGCCGATCTTCGGCACAGGAATAATGCCGCCGAAGGTGATCTGCTCATACGACTGCGCGCCGGAGGGCTGATTGGTGTCCGTACCCGTCGAGAAGGTACCGGGCGGAAAGAAGTTGGTCAAGTTGGCAAGGTTCGACTGCTTGATTGTGACGTCGATCTCGTAGGCGTCGGCAGTCATCACCACGTCGATGGGAGAGGAGACCTGGTCGGCCCCAATCTCTGCGTACTTGGGCGTCAGGGTGGAAGTGATCGCGCCTTCCGTAGCCCCGGCACAATAGGCTCCGTACGCGCCCACAAACATCCAGCCCACGGTGCCATCCGTGATGGGCGGGCCAGGGGCGGTAAGCCACGGCGGCGCCGCCGCCCCGGATGTCCCGGCGACGAGGCACAATTCCGTGTTGTTGTTTGCGTCTTTAATCATCTGGCCGGCCGTGTAAGCGCTCGTCGCGGACCACGCCGCCAGCCCGGCCGGCTGTACCGGCGAGCCGTCTGGCCCTATGACCAGCCGGTTGCCGTGGGCAGGCTCGGGCACGTAGAGCCACAAGCGGCCCGAACCTTGGTGGATGCTTGAAGCTGATACTGGTGGTGGCATATATTCTCCGTCTTAATTGTGAAGTGTGAAGTGTAAAGGAATGGTAAAGTGTGAAGGTTAAAGGATGAATCAAAGACCTTCCTGATCCTGTTCTCATACTTCATCTTTTATCGTTTACCCTTCACCCTTTACCCTTCACTATTCACCATTTCTTTACACTTCCTCTAACTCCACCATGATCGACATCGTCGCTGCCATGGCAAAGCCGCTCTGAGGTCTGCGGCGAATTTCTTCAAATGTGTGACCTTCAGCAAAAATCTTCATGAGCTTCCCGCTCGCGAGTCCCGGCGAAAGCGCACCGCTCGGAAAGGGCGGCGAAGGCAAGGGAAGATTGGTGAGCAGGAAATCACCCGGCGTCGATTCCCAAAGGGTGTCGAGCACTGCCCGCACGGCTCGCGTGTAATCCTGGGCCATCTCGGCCAGGGTGTTGCGGTCCTGGTGCGTGACCGCGATTACGCAGGAAAGCCGCATCGTCTGGTGCAGCGTACAGTTTGCCTCTTCGTCGAAGGTCACCGTATCGGGGGTCAGCAGAATCGCCGGAAACTGCTGCACGGGGAGAAGCGCCAAATCGTATTCGGCGAAGGGCGCGTAAGAGCCCGGCACGCCTGAGACGAAATCGAGCGCCGCCTGAATATCGCGCTTCACCACAGCGAGTAGTTGCCGAACTACCTGCTTCGAGAGGCCAGCGTTGTAGTAGGAAATCCAAGCCATCGCTAAAAGTCCAGAAGTCGAGAGTCGAAGGTCGAGGAGTTCAGAGCTTTTGCCTTTCGACCTTCGACTTTTACCTTTCGACCGCCCTTGCGGGACCAGCCCGAAATGCGACTTCTCAATTCGCCATTCACCATTTACCATTCACCATTCAAAAGGCCTGATTCTTCGAAAAGGCCTTATCCTCACCTCGGTCAAGCGCGGTGGAGCGGCCGGTTTCGCCGCCTGCGATGCCCCCCAAGGTTGGTTCGATTTCGACAGTCCGCGCGAGCTGGCTAAAGAACTTGTCGTACAAACCCTGCTTGATTTCTGCGATCTGCCGCTCGAAGGATTGCCGGCGCTCGGCGGCTTGCGAATACTCCCCCGGCTGGAGCGAGACGTTCCCTTGCAGCGCGTCGCCGAGGTCGGCGACAGCGCCGTCACGGTTGAGCGCCCGTAGGAAGTTCGCCTGGTCGGGCGTAAGCTCCATCGCGTCCGGATCGATGGCCCGCGCGTAGAGCGCGGAACGAATGCGCGCTTTGCGGTCATCGATCCAGTCCTGGATCTGCGCGTCCTGAATCGAATTGGGGGCATTCCGCACGAAACGCGGAAAGGCGGTACAAACATCGTCAACGGTGCAGTAAGACATAAAAGTTCAATGGGTGAAGGGTAAAGGATAAAGGCTGAAGCCGTGATCCTTTATCCTTTACACTTTACAATTTACCCTTCCCTCAGTATTCGACGTGCACCAGCACGCTTGTCACGCCGGACGGCGTGAAAATGTAAATGTTCGTGGCATCAAAGCCGGCCGCCACGCTCGAGGTGTCCAAACTGCAAGCTGGAGCATTGGCTCCGCTCGCTATCCCCGTAAACCACACCCGCCTGGGGATGCGTGGCAAACCGTGCGGCACGGTGTTCGTCGCCGCTGCGGTCATGCCGGTCACATCCAGGGTGGCAAGTGCAGGCAAATAGCCACGGTTGTCCACAACCAAATCTTGGTTCGCCGTACTCACTGCGATCGACATACATCCTCCAATTTCCCTTCAAATGGTGAATGGTCCCGCCACGGCGGGAGTGAATGGTGAATTAAGGGCGGTGAAGCCGAAACCGCCATTTACTATTCACCATTCACCATTCCCACAATCAAGCGATCAGCCGGGCGAACACAAGGTTCGCCCCATCCATCACGCCGTCGCGTTCACCCACAGGTACGCCGCGTTGGTTGCAATCACCTGCTGCGCGTAATACTTCTTCACGCGGATGAAGTCCGACTCGAGCGAGAGTTCGCGCCAGCGGAGCACCCCCGAGCGCTTTGCCCAGAAGAAGGTGTAGCCGAAGCTGGGCACGCGGAGGCCGGGCCGTGGCGGGCGGTAGAACAGCATTGCGTTCTTGCCCATGATGTACCCCAGGTTGTCCGCCTCACCTTCATTCGAGGTCTGATAGAGTGCCGCGGCGACCAGTACCTTCTCGACCTTGAACACCCGCGCCAGGTCCTGCTCGTCGAGCTGGTTGCGGGCGCCGTTGGCCGTGTACTTCACGCGGTCCAGGATGCGGGGATGGTTGGCCAGCATATCCAGCACCGGCTGCGAGACCAGCAGATAGTTGGGGAAGTCGCCGATCTGCTGCTGTAAGGTGCGACGTTGTTTCAGGACTTCGGAGACCGGGTCGGAGTTGATGTAATCGGACCACTGCGAAGTTGGAGTGCTGGCGAGGTTGCTGTTCTGGGTGATATTCGCAGTGGTGATGATGTTCGTAAAGAGGTTGATCTCCTCGTTCAGCGCGATGATATTGGTGAGCTTCTCGGTCTTCTCCACTTCGAGCTGAGCGCCGGGATCGGCCTGGTCGCGCTCGTCGTCGGTGATCGAGTCCTCCAGCGCGTGGCCATCGGCCATGTAGAAACCGCGCGCGTCCAGATCGACTTCGATCTGCTGGGCGCGCTGCCCGGCCGCGTAGGCGTCTTTGTAAGAACGGAAGTGCTGTTTCGAGAATTTGAAGAACACATCGTTCTTCTTCATCACAGGCACTACCGGCAGCACTTCCTCCGCTACAAACGCCTGGTTGCGGTAGGCAATGCTGATCTGGGTGAGTGCCTCGTCAACGTGTAGTTGGTTAAGGCTGGGCATCTGTTTCTCCTTTTTGTTACGAGGATTCAGGATTCAGGATTCAGGGGATGTCCTCGCGCGTGCTTCCCTGAATCCCGAATCCTGAATCCTGGATCCTGTTCTTCCCGGCCCAGCGTTATCTAGCGCAACACGGCGGGCGTGTTGATCGGCGGACGAGCGCGCTAGCGGTCGCCCGAAAACAAGCCATCAGCGGTCAGCCGTCAGCTTTCAGGGAGAAAACGGTTCGCTGAGAGCTGATAGCTGCGAGCTGACAGCCGATGACTGACAGCAGTCGCGGCCGCTACCCCTTGTACGAGTACGGCATCACCAGCACGCGAATCACGTCGCCGGCATTCGAGGCTGCGTCGATGGCGATTCCGACGACGTTAATCATCGTGCCAGACTCGCTCACCGCCTTGATCTGCCCCTGGGCGTTGGCGATGTTCACGTAGGCGCCGCGTGTGATAGCGCCCGACGCCACCACCCGCGAGATCCCAAACAGGCGCGTGCGGATGTTGCGCCCCAGCCCGCTCGCCGGAATGACGCCCGTGGGCCAGGCAGTGCCGCTCACCAGGTTGTACAGCCCGCCCGAATAGTCAGCCGCGGCGTCAGGCAGAATCGATTCCTGGGCTACCCCGAGGAATTGCCCGTTGGCCCCACTCGGCACGTTGCACCCGTCGGCGGACACCGAAGTGTCCGGCGCCAGGCAAGTGAATTTCCCGATCTCGATGTTGTAATTGAGATGGTAACTTTGGTCGATCGCAGTAATGTCGCTCATTCGATTTCTCCTCCTGGAAAAACAGTCAAGGGTCGAGAGTCAAAGGTCGAGAGTCTAACTTCTCGACCCCTCGACTCCTCGACGTCTTCTTCTGCTGCTTCCGAGACTGTACTAGGCCGTCGCTACCGAAGTCCCCGTGGTACCGGATTGATTCACCGGAGGCCTGCCGGTCGCCATATTCGCCAGCACAGCGCTGATTGCAGCGGTCACGCTTTGCGTGATTTTGGCAAGATCGTCAGCGCTGATTGCAGAAACGCTGGCCTGTTCTTCCCATTGATCGGCGGCGGCCAACTCCGCGTGTCGGAGTCCTTGCTGTGCGGCAGCATGAGCTACCCCGACCGCGTTGAGAAGAGCAAGGTTGGCGGCATTCTGTGCGTCGGTAAGGACCTTCGTCTGCGTTGCCAGTGCCGTATCGAACAACAGCTTTAGATTCGCCGGCCAAGCCCCTCCGAGGCAAGCCTCGGGCGGCGCCGACGGTGTGCTTACAGTTCCATCTGCCATAGTTTCTTCTCCTTTTCCGCGCTTGAGGGGCGCGGACCCTGTGATCAAATCAGAAACTCGAAATCAGAATCTAGAAACTGGCCAAGGGTGCGAGCTTCCCATAACAGTCGAAGGTCGAGAGTCAAAGGTCGAGGGTTAAAAGCCTTTTCTTTCAACTTTTCGACCCTCGACTCCTCGACTACTCGACTTCTTCTTCCGCAGCCTGCGAGACGGCCACGATCTCTTCCGAATACTCGCGCCACAGGTCCGGCTTGCGCTTGGTGACTTCCGAGAGCGCCACGCTCACCGAGCATTTGTTCTCTTTGGCGTAGGCATTCACTTCCGCCATCAGCGCCTGCTGCGCCGTGGTGGCCTCGCCGCCTCCCGCATGCCCATACCTTCGTAGATCCACCACAGGCCGGGCTTGCTCGACCAACGCGCTGAAACCCGTTGCATCTGAAAGCGCCAGTTTCAAAGCGTGGGCGCGGTTTTTCGGCAGCACTTTGCCCGCCTTCACCGCCGCGTTCACTTTACGCTCCGCTTCCTGCGCTTGTAGGATGGTGGAGAATCTTACGCGCCCGGCATCCGCAAGCTTGCCGGCTTCTACCAGGTTGATCTTGCCATCGTGGATGCTTTCCGAGAGGGCGGCGAATTGGTCCTGCGGGGCCTCAGTCCCGTTGCCGTCACCGTCGCCGTTGCCATCCTTGGGCTCCCAACCCTCGGGACCGTCAGCAATCCCGATCAACTCCTCGCCGTCGAACACCCCGATCTTGCCCTTATGCCCAGCAGGCAGATCGTGCTTCTCGAGCTGCGCGTCGGTGAGGCACTTCAACTTTAGACTTTTAGCCATTGTCGTCTCCTTTGCAGACAGGGATTCAGGATTCAGGATTCGGGATTCAGGTCCTGACCCCGTACTCCTGCCCGCTGAATCCATTCCTGGTTGCTGGTAAGCAACCGAAACTTGA
>Ga0208037_1000530_pt1 | contig 22467 bp, 23 predicted proteins | sample June2015DPH_13_1_3_FD_184710 | JGI IMG/M metagenome (GOLD analysis project Ga0208037, IMG submission 184710) | Peatland microbial communities from SPRUCE experiment site at the Marcell Experimental Forest, Minnesota, USA - June2015DPH_13_100... | ecosystem: Environmental > Terrestrial > Soil >...
CTCAGCGTCAGCCGCGGCGAGATCTTCGGAGTCCTGGGGCCAAACGGGGCCGGGAAGACGACCATAATCAGGATCCTGTCCACCCTCCTGCTTCCCACCGGGGGCTCGGCCTCCGTGATGGGGTTCGACGTCGAACACGAGCCCGAGAAAGTCAGACACGTGATCAACATGGCGAGCGGGGCTGACAAGGCCGGCTATGATTTCATCAGCGCGAAGCGGAACCTCTGGTTCTTCTCTCAGCTCTACGGCATCCAGCCCCAAATCGCCGAGAAGAGGATAGGAGATCTTTCCGAGAGACTGGGGCTGACGAAGTACCTCGACAGGAAGTTCTACGCCCTCTCCACGGGCTACAGGCAGAGGGCCACGATAGCGAGGGCCTTCATCAACGACCCCAGGGTCGTCTTCCTCGACGAGCCCACGATCGGGCTGGACGTGATGACAGCCCGCAGCATCAGGGACTTCCTGAAGGATGAAGTCCGCCAGCACGACAGGACGATAATGCTCGCCACGCACAACATGGCCGAAGTCGAAGCGATCTGTGACAGGGTCGCGATAATCGACAAGGGGAAGATAATCGCCGAAGGCTCTCCTAAGGAGCTGAAGAGGACGCTGGGCGTCCCGGCGCTGGTGATGGAGGTCACTCCGCCCGAGAAGAGCTTCGACTTGCTTGCCCAAGTGGAGGGAGTGAAGGGATTCACGTCGGCTTCGGACGAGGAAAGGGGACTCTCGACCATCCAAGTAGTCGTCGAAGATGACGGGACGGCCCGGAGGGCCGAGGAGGCCATGGCGCAGTCGGGCCACAAGGTCATCGCTTCGTGGCGGAAGGAGACGACGCTGGAGGAGGTCTTCGTGGCCATGGTAGGGCGCGGATTCAAGGAGAGGGAGGAGCAGGATGGAGACTAGGCCCTGGCTCAGGACCATGAAGGCAAGGGCCCTGGTGCGGCTCTGGAGCATCTTTGGAGAGCGGCTCTGGATCGTAGTGAACATGGGCTTCCCGATCCTTTCATCCCTTGCGCTCTCGCTCCTCTACTACAGCATCGGAGCGACCGGCTACATCGGCTTCGCAATCCTCGGCGGCGTGATGGTGGCGTTCTGGGGCAACGTTCTCTGGTCGATGGCGAGCCAGTTCAACTGGGACAAACAGGAGGGCCTCTTTGAGATCTATCTCACTTCGCCCGCCTCACTGTCCGCGATTCTGATAGGCATGTCTTTCGGAGGGATAATCGGGACCGCCCCGTCCGCAGCCATGGTCATCGGGATTGGATGGGTTCTATTCCACCCGGTTGTGGCGGCCTCGTGGGGAGCAGTCTTGCTGACATTCTTGCTCACGCTCGTATCTCTCTATGCGATGGGGATGACCCTCTCCTCGCTGTATCTCACCTACGGTCGGGAGGCGGAGTCGATGAACAACGTACTCCAAGAGCCCGTGTCGATGGTCTCGGGTCTCTACTTCCCGGCAATAGGCGGGGCCTCGCCTTTTCCCTTCGCTATACAGGCGGTCGCGTCGCTAATCCCGCTCACAATCGGCATGGATGCCCTAAGAAAGTCGCTCTTCAGGGGCATGGATGTCGGGTCCATCTGGCCGAGCCTCGTAACCTTGGCTGTGATGGCGGTCATCTTCCTTGTCATTTCCAACTTCGCGCTGAAGGCCCTAGAGAACAGAGGCAGGAGGGACGGCACAATCGCTGTGAGAATCAGATGATCAGCTTCAGGTCGCTTTTCGCCTCGGCCTGGATGGGCATCCAGCACGACCTCGCCTGGACATACCCGCCCGTATCTCTCGCGCTGCAAGTGGTCGCCCCCTTCGCCTCGGCGATGACCGTCTCGATGATCTACTGGTTTGGCTCCTCGAACAGCGGTCCGGGGGTCTTGTTCAATCCGACTCAGTTGGCCTATGTGCTCGTCGGGTCGACCCTATACGCCCACGTGGCTGCCTATGCCTGGGTCCCCACCGTCGCGATAGCCGAGGGCAAGAATCTCTCGGTCTTCCAGCACATCTACCTCACCGCGCGGTCGACTGCTCTTTACGTGGCCGGGAGGGCTTTGTCATCCTTCGCGATCTCGGTCACGACCTCTATCGCCGCCCTGGCGGCCGCTTACTACGTGCTGGGCTCCTTCCTAAGCACGACGGTCCCGCTCACCGTGACCCCAGTGACCGCGCTGATGCTTGGAATCGCGTTGGTCGCGGACATCCCCGCCGCCCTGGGCCTGGGCTACCTCCTCGGCGCCTACTCGCTCTATGCTAGCAAGTTCGAATGGTCCCTTCCCGGGTACGTCGCAGGACTCCTGATGGTCTTCTCCGGGGCGCTCTTCCCGCCCTCGATCCTTCCATATCCAGTGTCGGTTGGGGCGACGTACCTCCCGTTCACCCAGTTCATAGCCGCCGCGAGGGTCGCCATCGTCCCCGGCGTCTCCGGGAACTATCTCTACTCGCTTTCGCTGTGCGTCCTGGGCGGGGCGATTTTCCTCGTCGTCGGCCTTGCGGTCTACTTCGCGGCCGAAAAGAAGGCTCGCAAAGATGGGGTCATCGACAGGAGAATGGCCTGACGCCGAGTGCGGACCAAGGTCAACCCAGTCTCTTCGCCATGTAAGGCCCCAGCCTCTCGTAGCCAAGCTTTCTGTAGTAGTTCCTCGTCCCCACCGCGCTGGTCACCAGGACCCTCTTCGCGTCAAACTCCTCGCCCGAGAGTCTCTCGGCCGATTCCATCAGGGAGGCACCGAGCCCCCTGTGCTGCCACGCACTCTCGCTCCTCCCTCCCAACTCGACCTGGCGCCCGTAGACCCTGAGCTCGCGGACGACGGCCGAACTCGCCATCTCCGATCGGTGGGCGCCCTCGGACGGAACGCGGAGCCGCACGAAGCCCGCGATCTTGCCGCTCCTTTCGTATTCGAAGGAGCCGAAGACCTCGAGCCCGCCCGAGGCGGAGTATCTCTCCTCACGGTACGCGAGGGCATCCTCCTCGGCCATCGCGGACGGCTCGCTCAGGGCCACCTCCCTGCACCTAATGCAGCTGCACTTCCAGCCCTTCTCTTCGGCCCTGGCCAGGACCAGCTCCCTCAGGTTCCCGTTCTTCACCCCTCCAGATATCTCTCCTGCGGGAATCTCCCGCTGAATCCTCATTATCCTATGCCACCTTGGCACGAACCGCTTCATGTCGCTCAGGAGTTCCACGACTGTCCTGAGGTCGTAGGGCCTGTAGAGCCCAGCCTCGAACTGCTTCGCAAGGGCCGTCCCTGGAATGACGAGAGTCGGATAGAGTTTCATCATATCGGGGCGGAGGTCGTCCCGCTCGAAGAGCATTCGGAGGTCTTCGAGGTCTTCCTCAGGGGTCGCCCCCGGGAGTCCGGGCATCATATGGGCTGCCACCTTGAGGCCGGCGTCCCTCGCGACCCTGAATGCGTTCAGCGTGTCCTCTACAGTGTGCCCCCTGTTGCTCCTTGAGAGGGTCGCGTTTCTGAGGCTCTGGACCCCTATCTCTAGCCTCGTTATCCCGAAGCTCAACATGAGATCGATGTCTTGCGGTCTGCACCAGTCAGGTTTCGTTTCGAGGGTCAGGCCCACGCACCGGCTCCGAGCAGATTCGTTGGCCGCTTGCGCCTCCTCGAGGGTCCCCGAAGCGGAGCCGTTTAGGCCGTCGTAGACCCCCTTCACGAAGGAAGTCTGATAGTCGGCGGGAAGGGCGATGAATGTGCCGCCTTCGATAACCGTCTCGACCTTATCGGTCTTGTGCCCGTTCCCCTCGTAGTTGGAAAGGCTCCTGCGGACCTGAGGGAGTGGGTCGAATCCCACGGCGAGCGCGGTCCTCATCCCCGGGCTGTCGGGGAGGTAGCTCTGAGGCGTTCCTGACTTGGGCCCGCCTGGACAAAAAACGCATGTGCCATGAGGGCACGAATAAGGCGCGGAGAAGGCCGTGATGACCACTATACCTGAAGCGCTCCTCCTGGGGTGGACCCGGAGCATCTCCTCGAAGGCACCCCTCGTGCCCATCTCCTCGAAGGCACCCCTCGTGCCCGGTTCCAGGGCGGCGATAACTTCAGAGTTGGAGATGTACCTGTCCAGAGAGTATTGCATGGACGCCCGCTTCTTCAGCTTCTCGAGGGCCGTCCTCGAAGCGACCCCGCCGTTCCTGACTTGCTCGGCCAGGTAGGCGGCCGCCTCCCGTGTCCTCTCCGGCTCTTGAGCGGTCACCGGCGCATCCAGTTCTGGCCTGGCTTGCGCCTGAGGGTAAAGCGTTTGTCGTAGGTCCGTTTGTTCCTTACCTTCGGGATCTTGCTAGGCTTTGGCTTCCCTTCTAGTTTCGGAGTCTGGGATCTGACCTTTCCGGCCTTAGTGACTGGAGGCAGTCAGCCTTGAGCTGACCTGCTGACTCCCGTGGGTCGGCATCTTCTTGTTTCAATCCTCCTTAGGAAGGCTTGCTCCTCACGGTAGATTAATCTTTGGCTTGCAATCAGACGCGTGGGCCAAAACCCCTGAGTTGTGCATAGGTCGACGGAACATGAACTAACAGTCTTGATCCCATAAGACTAGCCAGTCGACTCTGGCGTTGGACTTCGGCTCGATGTAAAACGCTTTAATGTCCTGAGACTCGGGGAGAGTTGAGATATCTGGCAACAGCAAGACCGGGAGAGGAGAATGCCGTTGGAGGAGGGAAAGGTCCTGCGGGTGACGAGAGGCCTTCCCTCGAGACGATAAGAGAGAGATCGATTGCGGCTGCCGAAGAGGCGATCAGGAAATCCGGTTCTCGCCCAGACTTGCACCTCGTCCAGGCAATCCAGGCGCTGGACGACATGGACAAGTTCCTCAATGTCACCTCGACGAGGGCCGCAGAGTGGTACGGGCTGCACTTTCCGGAGCTGACCCCGATGGTTCAGGACAATGTCGCTCTGTGCCGGATCATCGTCGCCGCAGGGAGGAGAGATGGGTTCACACCCGAGCTGCTCCAGGGGAGGGGGTTCACCGAGAAGAAGGTCGAAGCGATCCTCACGGCTCGGGACAGGTCGAAGGGAGGGGAAATCACTGACGGGGACCTGGCCAGGGTGAAGGCGCTGTCGTCCCTCTCTGTCGAACTCAGCGGAGAACGAAACAAGCTCAACGAATACGTGGAGGGTGCCATGAAGAGAATTGCCCCCAACGTCTGCGAGGTGGCTGGCGCCACGATTGGGGCGAGGCTGATGGCGAAGGCGGGAGGGCTCGACAGGCTCGCGATGCTGCCGGCGAGCCTGCGAGGTGGCTGGCGCCACGATTGGGGCGAGGCTGATGGCGAAGGCGGGAGGGCTCGACAGGCTCGCGATGCTGCCGGCGAGCACCATCCAGATCCTTGGGGCCGAGAAGGCTCTCTTCCGGGCGCTCAGGACGGGCGCGAGGCCGCCCAAGCATGGAATCCTATTTCAGCACGAGGCCGTCCACGCGGCGCCGAAATGGCAGAGGGGAAAGATAGCGAGGACGATCGCGAACAAGATCGCAATAGCGGCCAGGGTCGACTACTACAGGGGCTCGGAGGAGGCCTCGATCAAGGTGAGTCTCGACAAGCGTCTCGCGAGCATCAGAGAGAAGTACAAGGAGCATCAGAGAGAAGTACAAGGAGCCCCCGCCGAGGCAGCCGGAGTGGCGCGACCGTTCCCGCGACAGTCCCCAAAGGCGGGAGAGATTCCCTAGACGCCAGAAGTCCAGTCGGCGATGAGCCCGGTCAGGAGGGAAGACAGGAATGGCAGGACCTTCCTGCTGACGCCGAACCTCGCAAAGGGATACAGGGTCTACAACGAGGAGCTCATCAGCAGGGGCGGGGTCGAGTACAGGACCTGGGACCCGTTCAGGAGCAAGCTCGCGGCAGCGATGCTCAAGGGCCTCCCCGACGACATAATTGGGGAGGGAGACAGGGTCCTGTATCTGGGGACGTCGACGGGGACGACGCCCTCACACGTGTCTGACATCGTCGGAGAGAAGGGGCTGCTGATTGGCGTCGAGTTCTCTCCCCGCGTAGCCAGGGAGTTCGTAGAGAACGTCGCTAGACAGCGGAAGAACGTGATCCCTTTTGTCGCCGACGCCAGGGACCCCTCGAAGTACAACATCTCCAAGGTAGATCTGGTCTACTGTGACATCGCACAACCGGACCAGACCGAGATCGCGATGGAGAACTGCAGGGCGATGCTGAAGCCTGGGGGGAGGCTCCTACTCGTGGTGAAGGCGAGGAGTATCGATGTCCTGAAGGACCCCGAGAGAGTCTTCCAGGAGGAGAGAGAGAGGCTTGAGGGGGCGGGCTTTCGCGTAGAGTTGATAATCGAGCTCAGTCCCTTTGAAAAGGACCACGCCCTGATAGTCGCGACCCGCTAGCTAGAAGGGGGCGAGAAGGTTCTGCCGGAACCTTTCCCAGGTCTTCCAGCTCTTTCTAACGTACTCGGGGAGCGGCTCACCCCTCCGCATCCGCTCGATGAAGAAGATCCTGGTGTAGGGGTCGGAGGGATAGCCGGAGCCGAAGTCGCCGTGCTTTCTCCTCAGCTTCTCCACTTCCCTGTCCCTCTCCACTTTTGCAATGATCGAAGCAGCCGAGACGATCGGATAGTCTCTGTCGGCCTTGTGGAGTGCGTCCACGCTGCAGCGAGTCTTCAAGCTGTCGCAAATGTTCTCCTGGAATCTCTTCGGCACGCTGTCGCAGGCGTCCACTGTCACTCGCTGGGCATCCAGCTGGTCGATGACCTTCGCGAAGTAGAGAGCTTCGAGGTAGTTCAGCTTCCTGAACTTCTTGCCCGTCCTCACGACCGCGTCAATCTCCGCGGGCTCTATGTGTGCCCAGTGCACTCGACTGCAGACCTTGAGGATCTCCGGATAGAGGGCCTCTCGCCGCGCGGGCGAGAGCTTCTTCGAGTCCCTGACGCCCAGCTCCTTCAGCTCCCTGATCCCGGAGCGGGTCGCAGAAACCCCTGCGACGACGAGCGGGCCCACGAGACAGCCTCTCCCCGCTTCGTCCGCACCTCCTTGCAGAGAGACCATTTCGCGACGTGGGCCGCGCGTCGGACTTAACTTGTTTTCGGGCCGCCCGCGGCTTCGAGGAGCGAACTAGCCAGCCCGTCGGCCACCTGGTCGCGGTTCTCGACTGTGACGGTTATCGTTTCCTTCGCCTTCTCCCGCAGCTCGGCGAGCAAGTCGTCCTCCAGCCTTTCATGGACGACAGCGAGGATCGGCTTCCCGGAGTCGAGGCTGGCCCTGACACCCTTCCTGAACTCGGGGCTGACCAACTCCATCGGCCCCACTTCGTCAACCACTATCACCTCGGAAGATGCCGCCGCCTTCGACAGGCCGGCGGCCCCGACCGCCGAAAGGTCTGCGAGGTTGACGCGATACCGGCCCACCCTCGGACCGAGGTTGGCCGAAATGGAGGCGAGTTCCCCTCGCGTCCCATCGGTGAGGTTGAGCACCTCGAACCCGACCCTAACCCCCTTGACCTTCCTTTCTGTGGTAGAGCAGCCCCCCACGATCACCCCGGCGCTCTTCAGCCTCAGCACTACCTTCGACACTACAGTCGACTTCCCAACCCCAGGTGGGCCTGTCAAGAGCCAAATGCTGCTCATGGGTGTCGCCATCAGAGCTGGTGGTAGAAGAACCTGTACGCCTGGAGCCTTGAAGCGCAGAGGCTCTTGCACATTCCTTAACTGAGACATTCGGAATGACCGTAGCGTGAGACGGTTGCCACTCCTGAAGGGTAGGAGGTCGAGGCTTCTGGTCGTGGCGCTGTTCCTTACGGCCTCGGTGGCGTTCGCTCTCCTGGCGTTCTATTCACCAGTGAAGTCTGCTTCCGATTGGTGTGCACAGAACGCCAGCTGCTCTTACTATTGCGGGCTTCAAAAGAGCCAATATCTCTTCTGCGCTAATGCAGAGGCGACAGGCAATCCGATGTCCTTTTTCGCGCTAATGCAGAGGCGACAGGCAATCCGATGTCCTTTTTCACCTCTATTCGGAACTATCAGTCCTATGTCGAGATAGCGGAGGGCTTCGCGGTGGTGGCGGCCTTGTCGCTCCTGTTTCAGTTGAAGGACCGTCTGTCGAGAGCCTTGCCATCTGTCGCACGCCTTTCAGCACACCAGGTAGTCCTATCGCATCGCATCAGGATTACCACTCTGCTGTTCTCCGTAGCAGGAGCTATAGCATTCTTGGCAATGGCCGCCATAGATGTAGGCTACAATATCCCGTCCCTTGCCGCCACCTCGAAGTGGATACTCTTCCACTACATAGACCTCCATGGCATCTACCTGAGCGAGGTGGCCTTCCCTGTCGCCGTCGTCACGACGCTCGGGTTCACCATCTACCGCCTCGAAAGGGGATTGTCTTATGCTCTCAAGTGGGCGCTCAGGACATTCACGCTCCCAGCCATAACCGCACTGGAGGTTGGGATCCTCGTATTCGACTCGCGCGAGATAAATCTCTATGCCACCAAATTCGTTCCTTGGTCGTTGGATGGCATCTGCCTCGTGAGCAACTGGTTCGTCCTTATCGTGGCCCTGTCTCTCACCCTGCTGGCCTACGCCCTTCTACTCTCTAAGAGGACATGCGTCAGGCGTTGAAGATCGCGACTTTGCGGCTGGTCGTCGTGGTGCTGCTGGGTGTGGTTGCGGTGTTCGCGCTACTGGCGCTGCTCGTCCCTGCTCCCATCCATCCAGGTATTCAGGGGCATCCTACTCCTGAGATGCTGCGGGATTACTACCATGAAGTGTATGTGTACAGCTTCCTGCTACTCCTTTTTCGAGGTTATGGACCTCTGGCAATTGGATTCGCGGCTCTGGCTGATTTAGTGGTCATAGTCGAGGTCGCTGGTCCCAAGATGCCCAAGGGGCCGAAGCCCTCAATACATAGGGCCGTCAGAGACACAACTCTTCTGGGAGCAGTGGCAGGGGTTTTCATATTCTTCTCCATCTTCGTCCTCTACGACATCGCGTCGACGAGCCCAAACGACCGTCCTAACCCCTTACTCGTGCTCGGCCCGAACGAATGTCCGGGGCCCGCATCAGTCTGTTGTCCCAATGCCGTGTGTCTCAACCATTACTACGTCTACATGACAACCGCCTTCTTTGCCCACGAAGGACCACCTCATCCCGTCGTCCCCTTGACATTCGGGGAAGCAGGGTTTGTGCTTCTCATCGCCGCTACTCTCTGCGTGTTCGTCTATCGGCTCAACGGCAAAGAGGACCTGCTGACCGCGTTAACAAGAACTGTCACCTTATTCGCCGCTCCAGTGATAGTGGCCTTTGAATTCGTCTTGCTAATCTTCATCCCTACCACGATGTCGAGTCGCGTCACGAACTTCCTCATCGGGACCGCCTTGGAGAAGATTCTGACCAACTGGTTCGTCTTAGTGATCGCATCCGGGCTATTCGTCCTCGAGCTGGCGCACAGGAGATCGGCAGTAGGTGTCAGGCGTGAAACCTAAGGGAATCACCGGGGCCGCTCTCGCGGTTCTTCCCCATGGATGGGGTTCTGGCATTGTTTCAAGAATCATTCTGTGTGGCGAAGCACATTCCCACTGGCCCTTGGCGCCAGCGCAGGCAGACAGATTTGCGGAGGCATTTGCCGCGGCTCACGCGGCCCTGGCCGCGGTCAGGTTAGCGAGCGAGTCGCGTCGGTGCTTTGCCAGATTGCAACGGAAGGACGCTGACCCGATTCGCTTAACAGCGCAGGGACCAACGTCATGAACGTATTGAAGCTCGTCCGGACGAGCGAAGGGAAGACCGTCCTGCTGGTCCCCAGAGAGAGCCTTGCGTCAGTGCCTCCGACCACCCCGGTCTTCTACAACCCCGCGGCGTCCATCAACCGCTCGGTCCACCCCGGTCTTCTACAACCCCGCGGCGTCCATCAACCGCTCGGTCTCGGTCGCGATAGTGGAGGCGACCGAAGGGCTCACCTTCTGTGACGCTCTCGCCGGGGTCGGCGCGCGGGGTCTGAGGGTGGCCGCGGAGGTTAGGAGGAGTCTGAGCGTGACCTTGGTCGACATAAACAGGGATTCGATCAAGCTCGCGCGGAGGAACGCGAGGCTCAACGGAGTCCAGGGGCGGTGCGAGTTCATCCCAGGCGAAGCAAATTCGTACCTTTACTCGAGATACGGGAAGGACGAGAAGGTAAGTTATGTCGACGTCGACCCTTTCGGGACCCCCGTGCCCTACCTCCACGCTGCTCTGCGCGCCACGAAGGACAATGGCATAGCGTCCTTCACGGCCACCGACACCGCGGTCCTCTGTGGGGTGCATACCAGAGTGGCTGAAAGGCGGTACGGAGGGACGCCGGTCAACAACCACTTCCACCACGAGACGGGGATCAGGCTTCTACTCAACGCCGTGAGGAGGGAAGCGGCGTCGCTCGACCTCGGGGTTAGGCCTGTCGCGGTCCACAGCACCAGGCACTACATCAGAGTCTTCGTCAGGGTCGATGTCGGCCCGTCAAAAGCGGAAGCGACCCGGGAGAACGAAGGCTATGTGCTATCGTGCAGGGCGTGTGGCCGTCTGGCAGAGGGATCGGCGCCGAGGGGCTCGTGCGAGGAGTGCGGGGCTCGGCTGAAGGTTGCTGGACCACTCTGGCTGGGGGACTTGACCGAGACGAAGACGCTGCGCGACGCGGTCGCCGCATCCGAGAGGCTCGGGCTTCCCGAAGCGACGAGGGTCCTGTCTTCCCTCCTGGGCGTGGACGAATTCCCGCCCTGGAGCTTCAGCATCGAGGGCATCTGCTCGGCCCTGCGCATTGCCTCAGTCTCGGACTCGACAGTCGCGAAGCTGCTGAGGAGCCAGGGGTACAGGACACTAAGGCAGCCCCTCGAGAAGACCGGACTCAAGACCGACGCCCGGTTCCCCGCAGTCGCGGAAGCGGTCCGCGAAGCTGCAGCCCGGGGTCGGAAGTAGAGAAGCCGGAGGTCCTTCAAGGCATGGAGGCTTCTTTCGCTGAAGGGGCGCGCTGGCCCGGCTTCCATCCCTCGCAATAGTAGTACAGCTCCATCCCTCGCAATAGTAGTACAGCTCGGAGCTGACGTTCCTGCTGGCCAACGGTTTGACGGTGTGCACCACCCTGAAGCACTTCCGAAACTCGTCGCGGACCTCCTGGGAGCGTTCACCTTCGAAGAGCTTGAAGAACCCTGAACCGTTCATCTTCAGGATTGACTCCGACAGTTCGAGGACTCTCAGGGTGAGGTCGACTTGCCTGCCTTGGTCGAGCTCCCAGACCCCGGAGACGGACGGAGCCAGGTCTGAAAGGGTGACATCGGCCATCCCTCCAAGGGCATCCAAGACCTTCTGCTTGATTTTGGGGTCGTGCACGTCCATCTCGATGGCTTTCAGATTCTTCCCCCTGAGCCTAACCTCGTGCAGGTCAACCCCGACCACGGCACCGGTGTCGCCGACTAGCTGAGAAGTCACCTGCATCCATCCTCCAGGGGCAGCCCCAAAGTCGACCACCTTGTCGCCCGGTCTAATGAAGTGGTACTTCTCGATCACCTGAATCAGCTTGAAAGCTGCTCGGCTTTTGTACCCCTGCTCCTTGGCGAGCCTCCTGTAGAGGTCACGCCTGGCCTCGTGGAGTCTCATTCTGTCCTCACGCTGGAGGACGCTACCCTGCTGGGACCGTCGTCGACATGGCCTGACCACTCGTGAGCTTCGCTTCGCCGATGACCCACGGGCCAAGCAGCGGGCACACGTACGGGCTGATCTGGCCGTCGAAAGTGCACTTCGACTCGAACTGGCAGACTATGCAGGGAGCCTTCTCAATCGAGGTCATGTCTGTGGGGAATCTCAGCGGAGTCAGTTTGTAGGTCCAGCGCCCTTCCTCCAAGACCTTGACTCGCCCGATCAGGCCCCGCCTCTCCAGCCTTATCGCGAGCCTGGAGCCGTCCCTGCTCGTCAGTCCAAGTTCCTTCCAAATCTCGCTCTGCAAGACGCCGTCCCTTCCCTTCTCGACCACCAATTTGTAGACCCTTGAAGTCAGGTCGACCAACTCCTCCTCCGATCTTTCCACCGGGCGAAGGAGTTCCTCCTGCTTCTTGACCTTCGGCTCCCCCCTTGGTTGGCTCTTTGGCTTGACTGGTGCCTCCTGCTTTACCTTCGGTCTCGCCTTCGGTTTTGCCTTCTTTGGTTTTGCTTTGGTCATCTTGACGGGCTCCCCCCTTGGTTGGCTCTTTGGCTTGACTGGTGCCTCCTGCTTTACCTTCGGTCTCGCCTTCGGTTTTGCCTTCTTTGGTTTTGCTTTGGTCATCTTGACGGACCGAACTCCTGCCTGATCACGTAGTTGTCCAGTATTTCCCTGACCCGGTTCCTCACTGTCACTTCGGTGACCTCGGCGAACTCCGCCACCTCTCTCTGGGGCAGGTGCTCCATTTCGAGAACAGATGAGAGGTAAACGTAAGCGGCCGCGAGCCCTGCAGGAGCCTTACCGCTCGAAATCTTCGAGTCGCTGGTCTTCCGCGATAGTTCCAACGCCCGCAGCTCGACCTTGGGGTGGATCTTCGCCATGTTGATTAGCTTCGAGATGTACTTGTCAACCGACGGGGGAGGGACGTACTCCTTCTCCACCTCCCTCAGGACGAGCCTGAAGTACCTCGCCACACTTCCCTTGTCCATTCCGGCGGCGCGGGCCACCTCCTTCAAAGTCCTTGAGACACCACACTTCCGGCACGCAAGATAGACGGTCGCGGCCGTCATTCCGAGTATCGACTTGCTCTTGGCGACCTTCATCCTCGCCGAGGTCCGGTAGATCTGCGCGGCGGTTTCGGCCACGTTGTCTGGCAGGTTGAGAGACTGACAAAGTTCACTGATCCTCGCAAGAACGATTGAGAGCCCCCTCTCCTCGCTGTTGATCGTTCTGGAGCGGCTCTGCCACTTCCGCATCTTTTCGACCGTTGCTCGCATCGTGGGGTCAAGGGACTTGCCGTGGGAATCGCGATTCGTCCGGCTGATCTCGGTCGTAAGGCCCATGTCGTGGAGCGCGAGGGTCGTAGGTGATCCGACGCGGACCCGCTTGTTCTTCTCAGCAAGGTCCATCGCCTTCCATTCAGGACCAGCGTCTGCAGGAGCGTAGGTAACATACCCGCATTTGGGACAGACCTGTTCCCCCTTCTCGGAGTCCCCGATCAGTATGTTTCCGCACACAGGGCACGAGGTCCTGAAGACATCGTCCCCCCTCACGTTCCAAAGAGTCAGCCCATTCACCCTTCTGTGTAGACCGCGTCGCCCGGCTTTCCGATTCTGCTGCTCGTGACCGCAACGGAGGCGTAAGGAGCCCTGACAGGCCCGATGAGCTCGACCACCTTCCCCAGCCTCCTCCCCTTGTCGTCGAGCATGGGGACGCCAGACCTGACCTCTCTAGTGAGACGCACGATTAGCCGGCCGCTCTTGGCTTGATGGAACAAGATGCCGACTTGTAACAAGAAATCCACTTGAGGTATTTCATGCCTTTAAACTTTCGCAGGCGGGTCACTTCTTCCGGGCCGTCTGGGCTGAACCCTGTTTCTTCTGGGCGATCCCTCGGACGACGGAGAGCTCCTTCGCGACCTTCATCACTAGCGCGTGCTTGGGCTTTGTCTTCATCACCGAGACGTATCCTGACTCTCTCAAGGGAGACGATGGATACCGCGCAACCTGTGCGACGGGCTGAATATTGAGCCTACGACAGGCCTCCGTCAGCTCCTGAATCGTGGGAGCCCGCGTAGCTGTACTCAGCGGGACACGCCTTCCCTCACTCCTCTTGAGCTCAGAGTTGAAGTAATCTAACCAGATTACGTACTTCTCGTATTCCTTCATTTACTTCGACTTCGTCAGGACTGCGTTGACGACCCCATCATCGGTCGGGCGCGAAGTGACGACAGCCTCGCCGGCCTCGGTTTCGATGACCGCGCCTTTGGTTATGACACCTCTCCGCTCGTAATCTCTGTTGGCCGGGCTCTTCTTTACCCGGAGTATCTTAGACTTCGTCGCCTTGCCTTTGGAGTCTGAGACGTTCGCCACATCAGAGAAAACGACACCCGCAGACACACTTCCGCCCCTTCGCCTGGAAAACCTTCTGGTGGTCTCGCCCACGAGCGGCTCGATGGCGTAGCCGTCACGCTCGTACGCCCTTCTTCCTCTGAAAGGACGGGACCTGCCTCCTGTCGCTTTTCTCTTGGTCAGGTTCTCTAATGGACGAGTCATCGGGTTGGACCTTGTTAGAGGAACGCCGTCGGCTGCCAGATGTTAAGCGTTTTGTCAGCAGGATTCCGGTATCTGCAGAGTCTGCGACAGTTGGATGTTCGTAATGCCGCCTTGAACACGGGAGGAGATGGCTTCTGAGGACAGAACGCAAGCAGTGCTGGGACCATCGGGATCGTCAGGAACAGCACAACGACCTCCAGCCGCACAGATACGACTCTCAAACCCTGACGCTTACCTTCCTGGGGAGAAGCAGGAAGGGACTCACCACCGTGAGGGACAAGGCCACTGCGCAGAAGAAACAGGTATCCAATGTGTCCACCCCGCCTACTGACCATCTCACGAAATCAGTGGCATTGATCGACACCCCATTAGGGTCGAATGGACCAAACCTGTTACCGAAGCGACAGATTCCGTCCCTCGAGTTGCTTCTTCATCAGGGCCACTTCGCCGCTTAGTCCGAAGTACTCAGAGAACCTCCCTGTGGTCCTGTAGACCCTGCTCCGCCCCTGCCTCACGCTGACCACGAAGCCGACCTCTTCGAGCTCCTTCAGATGCTGGTAGGCCGCCGAACTCCTCCGGAGGACTAACTCGCCCGCTGATAGCGGCTGAAAGTAGGCGATGAAGGAGAGTGTCCTCAGGGCAGCCCTCGAGAGAAGCGGACGCGTAGCAAACTTTCGGGCGACTTGGGTGTACTGGGCCTTAAGTTGCATAGCAAACCTGGGGCCCGAGTACTCTACAACCTCAACGGCCTGCATCGAGGAGTTGACCACTCGGGCGATTTCGCGGGCGATCGTTGCTGCCTTCCTCTCGGACGTGGTCCCGGCCACCTTCGCGACTTCGCCGACGTCAAGGGGCCTGCCCGCGGCGTAGAGGGCTGCCTCCACCTTCGCGAGCGCCTCCTTTGCTGGGAGCTCTTTCGTTGTCTCACTCAAGCTGTCCCACCGAGACCACTAGCGCGTCCTCGTCGGACTCCTCTTGTTCCACTACTACCTCCCCGCTGTTGGCTGAGAAGAGGATGAGGATGAAGACGCGAGCGGCGCCGATGGGGTCAAGGCCCTTGACCAACTCCGAGAGCAACACTTTCCCTGTCGCCCTGAGCCGCTCGACCAGAATCTTGCGGTACTCCGACAGGACGGCCTGAATCGAGATAACGTATTCCTCCAAATTCGGTGCCGGGAGCTCCGCGACGGACACCAGACTCTGCTCCGTCCGGCCCTGCTCATCGGAAATGATGCCCTGAAGGATTCTGGAGAGCTCCTCGAAATGATGCCCTGAAGGATTCTGGAGAGCTCCTCGAAGAGCTCGTCGACATTAGTGGAGTAGACCTCGTACCTGAAGGGCATGACTATGATCTGGGGAGGCTCTGAGTCATCCACGAGACTTCTCTTTGCTCTGAGCCTCTCGAAGAGGAAGAGCGTCTCGACCTTCAACCTGTAGATTGTCGCAGACGAGAGTGCCGCGGTCCCTGCCGCCCTCATGTCGATGGTGTCGGACTGCGAGATCGTCCGCAGGAAGAGTATAAGGAGCTGGGAGATGTCGATTTCCCAGGGGCTCTTGCGCCTGGCCAGCGAAGGGTCGATGAGGACGTTCAGCGGCGGCCTTGAGAGAAGGGCCGGGTCAGCCACGCTGGGGCACCTCGGCCGGCTTATAGTGTACGACCCGTGATACCCCGCCCGCCGAGTACACACCGTAGGTGATGTTGCTCTCGGCCACAAAGACGTCTCTAAGGGTTATCGCTATGATCTGGGCTTCCAGGGACCTGTCCTTGAAGAATCGGGCGAGACTGCTTGAGTTGACCGCGTCGAGCGCGGCGTCTATCTCGTCAAAGAGGTAGAACGGGTGTGACTGGACGGCCTGCATCGCCAGGATCATGGAGACGCCCGTGACCGCCCTCTGACCTCCACTGTGCTGTGACGACTCCCGGAGCCCGTTCCCGAAGTCGGCCCTCAGGATTATGCCTCCGCTGAAGATGTCGTCAGGATTCTCGAGCTCCAGCATCGAGCGCCCTCCGGCCAGCCGTTCGAAAATCTCGCTGAAGCCCGAGCTGACCTTGGCGAAAGCAGTCATGAAGACCTTCCTCTTCTCAGATTCGACGCTCTCGATGAAGGTGATGATAGAATTCCTCTCCTTCTCGAGCTCGTTGTGCCTGACCGAGAGACTCTTGTAATTGACGTACATTTCGGTGTACTGCCTGTCGGCGCTCCTGTTGACTGAGCTGACCACCTGCTGGTACTCGGCCTCTAATTCTGCGAGCAACGAATCGGCCGATTCGAATGGCTCTAGCTCTTCGCTGTAGCCAAGCATCCTGAGGCTCCCAAGCGCCTCCTCGACCTTCTCCTGGGTGGACGACGCCTGGCCAGACAGCGCGAACAGGTCCTTCTGGTTCCCAACGATCGAGCGCCCAATCGCGTCTCTTTCCTCCTTCAGGCGCCTAGCCTTGCTGTCGAACTCATCGAGGACCGGTTGGCTCTTCCTCGAAGACTCGAGAACTTTCTGGACCTTCTCCTCAAAGACGCGTTTCTGCTCCGAGGCCTCCTTGATTCTCCTCGGCGCCTCCCTGGCGAACTGTTTGTTGGACTGGAGGTCCTCGGTGGCCTGGGCCAGGTCCAGCTCGTTCTCCTCCAGGGCGCGGAGGAGGACGTTCTCCAGGTTGGCCTTCTCCCTTGATAGAATGAGGTTCAGGTCGGAAATCCTGTTTCTGATCGAATCGATGTCACCCGAGAGCGACCTGCTCGTGCCGTCGACCTCGGCTAGCATCGCATCCAGGCCTAGAGCCTGCGTCTCCGAGAGCACGTTCTGCAGCGAGGTGATACCCCTCAGGAGGGACTCCTTCCTGTCCGTGTTGAGCTTCAGCCTCGATTCTAGCCTCTCGACGGAACCCGCCTGCCTCTGGTACTCGGCGCTCATGTTCCTGAAGATGCTCTTGTACCTGTTCGCCATCCTCGTGATGGTCGTCGCCTCAGCCTTGAGGCTGGTGGCTGAGACAATCTTCCTGACGCGGTCCTTCATCAGCGAACGCGAATCCGATTCGAGCGAATCGAGCTCCGACCTCCGCCTGTCTATCGCTCCTTTCAGTGCCCCGACGGCGTCTTCGATTTCACTCATCCCTTCGATGTTCTCGAGGCCCTCCATCAGGTTGACCATGACTTCCTGGTACCCATACATGAACGCGCGTCCTCCGGGCTCGAAGACCTCGCCGTTGATGGTGACGGCCCTGACGCCCTCTGAGGCCATCGTATAGGCGAACGCTTCGGTGTCCACGAGAACAGAGTCACCTGCGAGAAAGTTGACCAGGCCTGCGAACTCAGGTTTGCACCGGATCAAACGGGAGAGCGGACCCATCACGCCTGCGGACCTCCCCACGTCAACCGCCTTCGAACCTTCCACCTCGCTCAACGGGATAACGGAGAAGGCCTTCGCCTTCAGGGATTTTGCACCCTTGATCAACTGCGTCATCGACCTGAGGTCCTGTACGATGAAGGCCCCCATCCACTTGCCAATCACGGCGTTGACCGCCTTCGAGTACGACTGCGGGTAACTCAGGAGCTGCCCGAGGCGCCCCACGTACCCAGGGAGCCCCCCGCTGTCGCAGAACTCCTGAAGCCTGAGCTGCCCGCTCCTCTCCCCGGCGAGACTCTCGGACATGTGCCGGAAGGCCTCCTCTCTGGACATCTCGGCCCCTGCCCTTTCAAGGATCTTCGACGCTGCCTCGATGGACGACACAAGCTTCTCCCTAGTCTTTTCGGAACCCGAGATGTTGTCGTCGATCTGATTCAGTTCCTTCGTCGAGGCGTCATAGAGTTCGAAGAGCTTCTTCGTGTTGGCCTCTAGCTTGCTGAGAACGTCCGAATAGCCGTCGACTCTAAACTTGAGCTCTTCGAGCCTTTTCTTCTCCACGCCGAGGCTGGCGCTTGCCGCATTGATCGCAAGATCGACCTGGCCCAACTTCTGGCCGAGGTCAACGAGTTTCACCTGGACACGCCCGGTCTGTCTGCCCTTCTTCTCGATGGTCGACCGAAGCTCCTCACTCGCCCGGAAGAACTCCTTGAGTCTACCAGCGAGCTCTGAGTGGCGGGCGTCCAGCTTAGCCACCTCTGATGTAAGCTGTTTGACATTGGACTCGGCCACGCTGACCTCCTTCCTCTTGGTCGAGACGACCGTCTTCAGTTGCGGGACGGTCTCGCCTTCGAGGATCGACACATTGTCCTCAGCAGACTTCAGGTCAGCCTCGAGGGTCTCCAGCTCGTTCTTCAGCTCTGCAAGCTGATACTGCAGCTCGACTGTGCCAGCTCCACCTCCCTGAATCACATCCACGATGAAGCGCGTCTTCTCACTCTCAACCTGACCAATGCGGTCCTCAAAGTCGGCCATTCTGGCATTCAATTCTCCCATCCTCCCGGTCAGCTCCTGCTCCTGGGCACGAAGCGACGAAAGCCTCTCCCTTAGCTCATGGATTCTCCTAGACGTCCTGACGGCCGTCAGCCAGTTGATCTGTCCCTCAAGGAGGTTTGACCTGACGAGATCATTCCTCTGGGAATCGAGCGACTCCAGCGTGCTTCGCATCTCGCCGATCCGGGCCATCGCGACCTCCAGCCTCTGGTCGGCCTGACCCAACTGTCTCTGAGCCTCCGCCTTGCGCTCGTCGAATTTGGATATGCCTACGACACTCTCGATCACCTTCCTCTTCTCTTCCGGAGCAAGGTCGGCCATCTTGGTAGCGGCGCCCTGGGCAACGATGTTGAAGCCGCCGGGCGAGAGGCCGGCCAAGTCGATGATCTCAGTCATTGCCGACCGGGTCGTCTTGCGTCCATTGATGTAGTAAACGCTGTCGCCGTCGTCTCTGAGGTCTCTGGTTATTGTCACGAGATCGGAATCGACGGCTGGTTATTGTCACGAGATCGGAATCGACGGGGATCGCCCGGTCTACATTGTCGAACTGGACCGTCACCCTGCAAGTCGTCAGCTTTCCAGAGCCCGGAGTGTCCTCACTCTTCGGGTCGTAGATCAGGCCCGAGAGTCTCCCGTTGGCCGCCCTGAGCGATCTCGGAGAGTTTTCTCCAATCGCGAAGGTTATTGCGTCGGCGATGTTCGACTTGCCGCTCCCGTTTGGTCCAGTGATGACCGTGAATCCTTTTTCGAAGTTGACAACGACTGTCCGGGGGCCTGAGGACTTGAACCCTCGCATCTCTAGCCTACGGATGTACGTCACCGCGCGGATTGCCCCGTCTTGAAGACACTCTAGTGAAGCAATATAAGCACTCTCTTTGTGTCGGCGAGAAGATGACGATTTACGGGGAAAGGCGCAAAAGGCTGCTTTCGCTTGCCAAGGGGAAGCAGGTTGCGGTCATGACAGGCGCCAACCTGTTCTACCTGACTGATTTCTGGGGAGGAGGGGCAGCGATAGTCCGCCCTGACAAAACGGTGGTCATAACAACCCCCCTCGAGGTCGACAGAGCGTCCGAGCTGGGTCGTGAGGTAGAGGTCGTGGTCGCGAAGGGATGGAAGCTTGTACATGCGGCTCTCATGAAGGACCTCGGAAAAGGGCCGGTGGTCGTCGACGACGACTCTGCGTTCAAGGGATCCAAGCGCTTCTCCAAGCGTGCGGACATGTTCCTGGAGGCGCGGCGGGTAAAGGACGAAGTAGAAGTAGCGAGAATAGAGAGGGCGTCAAAAGGGCTCGACAGGATCTTCGAGGTCCTGACCAAGGAGCTGAGGCCCGGGAGGACGGAGTGGGAGGTGGCAGCCGAGGTGATGAAGGTAGCAACTGCTAACGAGCTGACCCCGTCTGGCTCTGATTCTGCCCTGAGCCCCACGATAGTGGCGTCTGGGCCCAACGGGGCTCTTCCTCACTCAGAGCTGATCTTCGAGGTCCTGACCAAGGAGCTGAGGCCTGGGAGGACGGAGTGGGAGGTGGCAGCCGAGGTGATGAAGGTAGCAACTGCTAACGAGCTGACCCCGTCTGGCTCTGATTCTGCCCTGAGCCCGACGATAGTGGCGTCTGGGCCCAACGGGGCTCTTCCTCACTCAGAGCTAACGACAAGGAAGGTCAAGGAGGGGGACTTCGTGGTCGCGGACATCTTCTTCAGGTACCAAGGGTACAACTCGGACGAAACCCGGACCTTCGCGGTAGGGAGCGCCACCGCCGAGATGAAGAGAAACTATGCCACAGTCCTCGAGGCGCAGGAGTGTGCCCTCGACACCATCAGGGAGGGGACTGTCTGCGAGGACGTTCACATGGCTGCTGTCAAGGTCCTTAGGAAGGCAGGAGTCGAGAAGTACCTGAACCACAGTGTCGGGCATGGTGTTGGGATCGACATCCACGAGATGCCTCCGATCTCGAAGGGCAGCAAATCGAGGCTGTTGACGAACGACGTGGTGACAGACGAGCCAGGGATCTACTTCCCGGGAAGGTACGGCATCAGGATCGAAGACACGGTGAAAACTGGCAGGAAACCGGTTGTTCTGACAAGGTTCACGAAGGAACTGTTGACCGTCGGCTAGCCAGCCGACTTCCCTGACTTCAGTACCTGAGCGCGCTGCCTCCCGATTTCAAAAACGTCGACCAGCGGTTTCGGAGGCGAGTCTCTGAGAGCCGCGGCGACTGCATCGGCCCTTTTCGCAGTCGTGAGGGCGTGGACGGCGTACCCTATCATGTTCTGGCTTGCGTGGGATGCTCCCGATGCCTTCGCCAGCTTCGCAAGGTCCCGCACCTCGAGGGTCATCAACCCGAGCCCTTCGGAGAAGAGCTCTCCCTGCAACGCGAGAGTCTCGAGGGTCGGCGATGCAGCCACGCACCGGCGTGCCCTGTCTCCAAGCTCGTTGATTCTCCTGACCGTCTTCGGCTTGGAGATAGCGTCGCTCTTCCTGTATGGAGCAATTGAGGCAGTGACTATTCTGGTCCCGCTTGGGATGACGACGTTGAGGAACTTGGAGATACCAGGAGCCCCTGCACGAGTTATGACCCCTGCTCCAATCCCATCGTAGGTCACCGAGACTGTGCCGAGGCCGGTCTGCTCGACGATGTCAGCGACGTGTGCATAGTAAGCGAGTTCGCGTTTCGCCAGCCTCAGTCCCAACACCGCGGCGGCTGCGTAGACTCCCGATATCGCCGCTGCGGCGCTCGCGCCTAACCCGTATCCCACAGGGACGCCCATCGACTGCTCCAGAACCAGGAGACCTCTCGGGTGAGCGTGGTCCGAAAGTAGTAGCTCAACGGCCTTTCTCGTCGTCCTCGCGCTGTAATCCGGGTCCCCGTCAACTACGACCTCGACTCGCTCCTCTCCCCAAGCTTCGTTGAAAGTCGCCGTAGTCGTGACGCCCTTGGAGAGCACATAGCCGCCGCCTGTGGCACCTGCGTTCCTGAAATCGCCGCCAGTCCGTGGATTGTAGTGGACGCTGAAGAAGTTGGTGATCGCGGCAGGCGCGAAGGCGACCGCAGACCTAGACCGCAGGCCTTACCGCCTGTTTCGGGGCAACTATGGTCCCCACAATCGGGACGAGCACTATGGTTGCGATTGCAAGCCCTACGAAGTAGGTCGTCGCGTTGGGCCAGGCATAATTCGAAAGAGAATACGACAGCAGAAAGAACACCGCTCCTATCAAAGCGAATGAAACTCCGAAAACCAGGGCGATGGCGCGCTCTCTCGCATTGCGGACAGCCGCCCAGTCAGGGAAACGCGTCAGAATCATGGATCGACCGACCAAGGGCCTAGTGGCGCGCAGCAAGAGTGGAACACCGATGATCACCGCGGGGATGCTGGTGCTGTTGAAGAAGGCCGTTAGGCCGAAAGTCACCGTCGCAGCCGAGAACTTGAGTTCGAGGGCAGCCACGGGCGCGTAAACATGTGCCCCAGGATAGGCCACCAGGACCGCCGCCATGGCATTACCAAGAGTCACAAACGAGACTGTCGCTGCAACGAATGCCGGCCACGATGTATACCTCCGGATGAACCAGCCGAATAGGAAGAACGCAACAATAGGAAGAACGCAACGAAATTCGCTGGAACCCCCGAGACCAGACTCAGCGCGGGGTTGGTCGTGTTCAATGCTGTTAGGAACAGGGAGTCACCGATGAAGGTGCCAAGGGCAGCTCCAATGGCCACGGCGTAGTAGTCGGAAACTATGGCGAAGTAGGCGGGAATAAAGACCCCGATGTAAAGCGAACCCACGCCCCAAGGAGACGGGATGAAGGCTACCACACCCTTCCCCACTGCGTACAGGACCGCAACAATGGCTATCAAACTGACCTTGGCAGAAAGGCTGGAGGCGTTGGTCCTGTTCAACGAAACCGGATTGCACGGACGCTATATCAATACA
>Ga0208037_1000560_pt1 | contig 21711 bp, 17 predicted proteins | sample June2015DPH_13_1_3_FD_184710 | JGI IMG/M metagenome (GOLD analysis project Ga0208037, IMG submission 184710) | Peatland microbial communities from SPRUCE experiment site at the Marcell Experimental Forest, Minnesota, USA - June2015DPH_13_100... | ecosystem: Environmental > Terrestrial > Soil >...
CTACGATAAATTTGTTAAACCACTTCTCAATTCAAGACCGTGGACACGAATTGACGCCATTGGAGAGAAAGCTCTTAGAACTCTTACTGGAAAAGTAGATGGAATTCTGAAATGGCGCGGTTCTCCATTGCCATTGAAAGGGGAGTCCATTCCCCGAGTAATGCCTACTCTTCATCCGAGTTATCTCATGAGAAGCCAGGAATACATCCCGGCGGTTATCTCAGACTTGCGTAAAGGATTACAGGTTCCACCGGAATATTACAACACCAAGCCTTCCCTTGATGAAGTGCAAGGTTTCGTCGCTACAAAGTTTGCGGTGGACATTGAGACTTCCCGATTTTCAGAAGAGATTATTTGTGTCGGTCTTTCTGATAAACCCTATCATGCGATTTGTGTTCCCTTCCGTGGCGCATATATAAATGAGATTCGTAGAATCATGGAGAATGCTGAAGAAGTCACAACTCACAATGGACTGTCTTTTGACATACCTAGACTTTGCAAGGCATTAAATCTAGAGTGGAAACACATTTGAAACTCTGTACTAAGTGTAAATCAGAAAAACCCCTTTCTTCTTTTTATCTTAGAAGTGATACTGGAAAGTACCGTTCTCATTGTAATGACTGTCAAAGTCTTTATTGTAAGAAAAGATGGCCATTAATTAAACAACGTCACCTTCTTGTTAGTCGTAAATATTCTCTTAAAAAGAACTATGGAATCACGTTGGAAGAGTATTTTAGACTAAATGCAGCGCAAGATGGTAAATGTAAGATTTGTGGGAAACGCAATGTTTGTGGTCGTGATTTGGCCGTTGACCACAACCATAAAACCGGGAAAGTACGTAGCCTTCTTTGCAATAGGTGCAATGTAGGACTTGAAAACTTTGATGAAAGTATAGCTCTCTTACAAACCGCAATTGCTTACTTGGAGGAGCATGGCAGCAGGAATCTTTAAAGCGGAAGTTTTTGACACGCTTCTAGCACAGCACCTACTTCAACCCGACATGCCACATGACCTTGGGTTCGTGGCCTCAGTGTTTCTCCAAAAGCCATTTTGGAAAGATGATGCTGGAAAAGATTTGTATGAATATTGTTGTCGAGATGTTGATGGTACATTACAGATTGCCCAACAACTTAAACCTCTATTGAAGCAACAGCAACTATACGACTTATATCTCTATTGTCAAGTTCCTCTTGCAAAGATTTGCAAGTTGATGACCGACACGGGAATTAAGCAAGACCCAAATCGCCTCCATGCATTGCGTGAAAAGTTCCTTGCTGAAAAGGTTGAACTGGAAGCCAAGCTTCCGAAAGAGCTTCAAACTTATGATAAACCCATCCGTGTTCGCAAACCTGCTCCACCGGGAACTGTTGGAAAGTCTGGGAAGGCAGTTAAGTTCATACACGTTGACTCTACGGAGCGAGTCTCCCCTTGGAACTCTCCCAAGATTCTCGAAACGTACCTTTACACGACCCTTGCTTTACCCAAACAACTCCACCCGAAGACGAAGAAGCTTACGACGGACAAGAGCGCGCTTGAACGGTTGATTCGCAAATGTAACAAAGATGGTCAACTTGGAATTGTAACTATCCTCGAAACTCTCGGAAAGGTAAAGAAACTTGACGAACTCATCACTACCTTCCTTAAAGACGACCAAGAGATTGCCATTGGGAAAGTCCATGCCAATTTCCTTGTGCATGGGACTTCGACGGGACGGCTCTCTAGCTCGAATCCCAACATGCAGAACATTCCTCCTCGTTCGCGGTACATCTATGTTCCGCCATTTGCTGATTGGTGTTTTATTGAGGCTGATTTTAGTTCTCTTGAAAATCGCCTCGCGGCTTGGTACGCTGGCGATACTGCTCGACTTCAGAGGCTCTCAGTCCCCGGATTCAACGAACATAAGTGGCTCACTAGTCAACTCTACGGAATCCCCGAAGACGAAGTAGACAAGGATAGTTGGCAGTACAAGCGTGGAAAGAATACGAATCATGGTTGCGATGGCGCGATGGGGCCGCGCAAGCTCGCTATGACGTATGACATCCCAGAGAAGGAAGCCCGTGACCTCATTTATAAGTGGCGAACTATCAATCACAAATCTGCCGAATGGCAAGAGAGAGTTGGCAATATCGCTCAGAAGCAAGGATTGCTCAATAACGCTTTCGGGCGTAAACGTTGGTTTTGGACTAATACCGCTTACACAGAAGGAATACGATTCTTACCTCAGTCGTCTGGAGCAGATGTTTGTTTTCGAGCCATGATTGCGTTGATGTATGAGCGTATAAATTGGCCCACCGAGAGGGTCCTCAAGGTCTCAAGTGTGTTAGCTCCGTTACCAAGACCCGCCCAATTAGTTTTGCAAGTACACGACTCTTTATTAGTCGCCTGTCCACAAAATCTTGTGGAAGACTGTATTCGAGCAATGAAAGCTGCGATGGAGCAAAGTTGGGACCCTTTGGGTGGCTATAGTGTGCCTGTGACTTTTAAAGTTGGTGCCCCTAGTATGAGTTGGGGCGAACTACATGAATTGGAGGAAAAGTGAACCAAGGTGATTTGTTGTGTGTGAAGTGTACGGGGGAAGTGGTTGTTGCGACTGAGATTGGGGAACTTATTTGCGTGCGGCGTGCTCGACAAACGCAGGATGGAGTTATTTATGAGTTTTACAACTTCTATCCTTATGAACTCGAAACTCCCGAACTCTATCTCAACCGCAAAGCGGAAGCTTACATGCTCAACTTACAGATGCAGAAATCTGTGATTGGCAGAAAGATTGCCGAGCTTGAGCAAGAGGTTGAGGAAGCTACAGATAGTCCTGATGTGGTTCCGTTTAAGAGCAGGCCCAATTAATGGAAGATGAAGTGGTTCCAGAGATTTATTATCCCCAACCCGAGATAACCGGGTTCGAGGAATTCGAGCGGGCGTATGAAGCGTATATTGAGAAGGAACGCCTACCCGATATTTGTCGTCCCGCTATTTCGGCAGCGAATCTCTTCAAGCGTCCCAAACTTTCTGTCACCGCTTATGTGCCGGGATTCGTCTATGCTGGTGCGGTAAATCTTATTGCAGGGGAACCGAAGGCTGGCAAATCCACGTTGACATGGCACCTCACCAACTGTATCTCTCTTGGAAAGAAATTTCTTGGGGAAGATGTGGTGAAGGCCAATGTGCTGTATGTTACTGAGCAAAATGAAGTTAGCTTCCGTCAAGAGACAGGCCTAATTCCAGGCTTTAGCGAAAATGACAATCTCTTTATTCTTATGCCAGAAGTCAGTCCCGCAGGAAGCTGGGCCACTCACGTGGAGTTTTGGGGGAATAAACTTCGAGATACTCATTCATCTGTCTTGGTGATTGATACCTTCGGTTCTTACGCCAATTTGCCGCCGGGTGGAGAGAATGATTCAGCGGTGATTTCAGATAGGTTGATGGAACTCAAAAAGCTCTATCAACATCGTCCCAATCTTGGAATTATATTAGTTCACCACATTCGCAAACCTTCCACAGACATTCGATATGGCGGAGTGAAAGAATTTGCGGATTTGCGGGATGCAAGAGGTTCGACGGCGATTGCAGGTGGAGTAGACCACTGCATGATGATTTCCAAAGCCACCAACGAACGCAATGTAAGAAACCTTCATTGTGAGGGACGCTTTGACCCGGAAAATAAGTTCTCCATTGTCTTAACTGATAATGGCTACTGTCAACAGAATGCTTTTAGAATTGGAAGACATTGATGGAACAATGGCAACATTTAGAAAGTCCATGTTGGATTTGGCCCGGTTGGAAGAACGAGCATGGCTATGGTATCTTAGAACGGAATGGCCATCAAGTTTCGGCCCATCGAATGGCCTTTGAAACTTGGATTGGTAAAATTCCAAAGGGACTTTGTGTTTGTCATAAATGCGATAATCCTCCTTGTGTAAATCCTTCGCATTTGTTTGTTGGGACATTCGCAGATAATAATAAAGACCGTGCAGAGAAAGGCAGAAGTGCGAAGCATCGTCCTTTAAAAACACATTGTAAACGAGGACATGAATATACACCAGAGAATACGTATTGGTATGAATTAGAAAATGGCAATATTCGTAGAGATTGTAAACTTTGTTGTAAAGAAAGGGCTTCAAGATTCCATGCCAGAAAACGCCGTTCCTAAAATATTGTTCCTAGACCTGGAAAGCTGCGGGGTCAATGCGCTCAAGAGTGATTTAGGTTTTGTTGTTATATTTGGCTACAAGTGGGCACATGAGAAGGAAGCCCATTCAATAGTGTTGTCCCAAACTGATTTGCGGAACTTTGATGACAGCAAACTCTTGGTAAAGGCTAGTAAGTTAATGGCTGAAGCAGATTTGTTGGTGGGGCATTTCGCAAGTGTATTCGACCGACGATTTATTCAAGGCCGTCTTCTCATAAATGGATTACCTCCCATCCCTATGACCAAGCTTAGAGATACTTGCATGATTAGTCGTAGTGTGGCGAACTTCTCGTCCAACCGTCTAAAGCATCTTGCTAAAATTCTTGGTATGAAGAATCAAAAATTAGAGAACAACTGGCCGGATGCGTGGTTCCAAATTATGCGTGGCAACATGGAAGCTCTGCACGATTTGGCTATTTACTGTGAGGGAGATGTTCTCGCTCTCGAAGAACTTTACAATCGCTTGAAGGTTTTCGACAACCCCCACCCTCGTCTCTACATGGACCGCGCAAAGTGTGGTGTGTGTGGTGGGAATGTGCAGTATCGTGGGTTCTCATGGGTTGGACAAAACAAATACAGAAGGACTCAATGTTCTAAATGCGGGCGTTGGAGCCGCGAGACTACCCGATACAAAGGTGAGTAATGAATCTCTTTGAGTGGCTTTCAATCACATTGTTCATGTTAGAATTGGGCCTTCTAATCTTTATCTGTTGGGAAGGTTGGGAGACTCTGAAGGTTGAAAAAGCCAACCTTACTTACATGACTAACTATTGGAAGCTTCGAGAGACTTGGCGAAATGAAAAACGTAAACAAAGAACTCCTAAAGTGGAGTCTGTCAGTCCTATTGAGTCTCTTGGTATTGTACCTTGCAATGTCAGTGACGGTAAGGATTATGAAGGTGATGTTCCCGAATCCGCCAAGGCATAATGTTATTAGATTGATATGAAATCTGTTTACCAAAACGACGCGCTCGCAATTATCCGAACTATTGCTGCCGTAATTTCGTCTATCATTACTATTCTAGTCTTCCTGAAAGTCTATTACCCCCATTTGTTCGTGAAGGTGTAAAATGGATAAACCAACTATCTATCTCGCAGGGCCAATTCGTGGAGTGGAAGATTATGTTTGGCGAAAAGCCTTTGTGGAAGAATATAAAAATGAATTGACTTTCAGAATTCCATCTGATGTGGTGACGATGGATATGTCCAAACTGCGGAAGTTCGGACCTTCGGCCTACATGACTTATCGAACAGACTTGGATTTAATTGACCGTTCGGACATTATTGTGGCGAATTTACTTCCGATGGTTGAAGGCTATCCTGCAATTGGCACACTCTTTGAGATTGGGTATGCCCGAGCGAAGAATAAATTAATCTTCATTCTCGCATTCGATAAGCAAAAGGAACACCCCTTTCTCGCCTTTGGTGCGGATGGATTATATCCAAGCATGGAAGCTCTTGGGGAATTCCTTCATAAATATCTCAACATCCTTCAGGGCAATTGTCCAGTCTTTGAGAAGTTGGAGGTAAAATGCTCCTAATAGGAATCGGTTACAAAGCCCGTCAGGGAAAAAACTTCGTCGCCAACTATTGGAAGGAAGCCCATCCTGAAATTAAGTTCTATGCTTTTGCGGATGCGCTCAAGGAGTATTGTCGGGATAACCATGAAGCCCTTGCTGCACGGTACTATCGTGAGCACCAACTTCATCCTATGAGGCATCCACTTCAGTGGAAGGAAGACCCAGTTTATGGATGTGTAACAATCCTTCAGTGGTACGGATGTAAGAAGCGCGAGACAGACCCGAACTATTGGGTAGAGGTTATCTCTCAAAAGATTAGAGACGAGCAACCAGAGATTGCTGTGGTAACGGATGTTCGTTTTCCAAATGAAGCCGATTGGATTAAATTAAGTGGAGGTTATTTAGTAGAAGTAATTCGCAAGAATCAAGACGGAACGAGGTATCTAGCCTCTGACCGAGACCCTAATCATGTGAGCGAAACTGCTTTAGATGATTTTAATTTCGATTACACCATTATCGCAAAGAGTGGTGATTTGGCTGCTCTCAAATCGAAAGCTATTGGGGTATTGGATAATATTTTAATTGAATATGAATCATTCACAGAATACCTTGAAAAATATAAAACAACCATTACACTTTCTCCAGATATTCTCTCGGACAATTCTCCTATCTCTCAGTCTACTAGTTGTCCCCTCAACTGTTCTGACTCCAACACTACCGAAGTCGAATACGTTTCAGATATTGCCTTCGACGATATCTTCACCTCTAACGCAGAGTGAAAAGAAAAAGCCACTAAGGGTTTCCTTACAAGGGAGAACCTTAGTGGCTTCTTGGTACGGGACTAAAAGATTTAACGGACGCTTAACTGCTAATGGTGAGATTTTCGATGACCGATGGCTGACCGTTGCCAGTCCAGACATCCGCTTCGGTACTATTGTCCAAATCACCAACCCATCCAACGGAAAAACAATCGTCGCTAGAGTTAATGACAGGGGACCTTATTGGCCCGGACGGAACTTGGATGTCAGCAAGCGGTGTGCTGAGAGGCTCGGATTCATTCGGAAGGGGGTTACGCGGCTGCGTATGGTCGTATTGTTTCGCCCAGAGCGCGCAATGACGGCGTATCACTTCCGCCCAGAACCCATGCTTCATAGCCATACGAAGTTTGGTCACGTTCAAATGGCACAAACCAGAGCGCCGAGCCGCCAATCTAAACTGATATCCAACGTCGTTGTTGCAGCGAAATATGCCGATAGTCGGCCTGTCAGCAACTATAGCCAGCATGAACTCCCGCAGGCGGGGTCCAGCGACCTCCAAGAGCTTGATAAAATCATCTACGGTGAGAGGGGAAGTCCGACGTTTAATGGCGTGCTTTAAGCGAGGTCTACGATAATGAATCCACGGTTCGGCAGGATTATAAACTTTGCAACCTTTGTCGATGCAGTATTTATAAAAGCGGGAGATAGTTTGGAGTTCACGACTCATCCCAGCTTCCGTCACACCATTTTGAAGTCGCCACGCAGCATACTCATGCACATCTGCTACTGTGAATTGTTCGAGACCCTTGGCGGTGGGGAAATGTCCAAAGAAGCTCTCTAAGCACTTTGACGCGAGCACACTCGCGCCACGACCTCCGGTGACTAGGACGTACTTTTCAAAAGGTCCCTGGAATTTCTTGATTGGAAATCTGATTGACATTATCTCTCAGCGTTACCAGTTCCTCGACTATTTGACGGACTCGGCGAAGCAGCGGGTTTCCAAATCCTAGTCCCCGCTTGCAACATGGACAAGCGCGCTTGGAAGATTCTTTGGAGATATTCGTTGCGTTGGTCTTCCGTCAGGTCCTTTGAAGACTGTACTTGTTCCTGTATCTGACGCAGCGCAGCCACACGTTGGCTAATCTCAGTCGCCACGCCGAGCTTGAACATCAAATCGCCTGACTGTCGCTGGTACTGATAAGCCTTTTGTGGGTCTTGTTTAATAAGCAAATCGAAGGTGGCTTTCTGTTGTTGAGCTTGCTGCATTCCATCGTAGAAATCCTTAGAGGCTTTTTCTTGCTCGTAACTTCCACCTGGAGTAACAAAGCGACCCAGTATTGGTCCAGCGAATGGGACATCTTTAACTTTTGCGATGCCCTGATGCCGCCGGGCCTGATTAATCCCACCAAAGAATGGGTCCGTAACTGTCGTGGCTTCTTGAGACAAACCGCCACCAATCCCTTTAAGAACATAATCAGCTTGACGTGGGGAGACGCCAATAGCTCCCGCAGTGGCACCAATGGCACCTCCCACTAAAGCACCGGGATGTCCGCCAATGAATTCACCGAAAGTGCCTCCCCATAGACCTCCAGCAGCAGCGCCTTTTAGTCCACCTTGTCCGATTGCTTGAGCAGTGGCACTCGTGCCGGGACCTATTTGATATTGAGATTCAATTCCCTGTTCACGTTGGGGGACAATGGGGCCAATCGCAGTTCGGTTTAACGCGAGTTCAGCGGGAACTCTTAAAGCCGGATTTGCGCTGGCAATTAATCCAGTAGCCACATCTTTTATAGGATGCTTAGGTTCAATTTGATATTGCCCCGGCATCCAAGAAGACACAGCGCGCAAAGCAATTTCAGTTCCAGTCTGGTCCTCTCTATGAGCCACTTTGTTAATCATATTTTCAATGGGATTGACAAAAAATTTGACGGGGGAAGGTTTCCGTATTCTGAATAGAACTTCTGGTACAAGACCTCCTGTTGCGGGGTCTCGTGTCTTTTCTCCACTTAAACAAATCCAATAATTGTCGCGGTCAAATGGGCGAATTCCTCGCATGAGGTATTCGCCTTTTTCATCTTTACGGGACCAATTCCATTGAGCAAGCGTCATCTGCATGGCGGTCACTGCGCCTAAGGCGACCACCATTTTTTTAGGATTTTCTGCTAGCCGTTGTAAATCCTGCCTAAGATACGCGAGGTGGGCATTGAAGAACATAAACATGACATTTGCTTCTGGCATCCATGCACCTTGATGAGAGAAGTCGGGGGCACCTCCGTAGCGCATAGTCTCCCAAGATGCGGCCTTTTCACTATAGCCAGAAGCGCGAAGACTTTTGTAAGTAGCTAATTTACAACGGTCTTCTAACGCCACGTTTAAATCAATAACATAATCCAGAATTCGTCCACTCCCCGTTCTTTTTTTCCATCCAAGATTATTGAAATCAAGAAAGTATTCGGGAGTGATGAGCCGTTGCATAATACCCCAACCAGCCCCATTCCGCATCATTTCACGGTAGGATGGGTCATCTTCTAGAGATTGGTGAAGAGATTGTAGCCATGCTTTCACGAATGGAACGAGGGGAGCTTCGCTCTCGATACCAGCTCGGATTACGTGTGTAAATGCTAGAGGAAGAGTAAACGCAAGATTTAATCCTGTTGCTCCAGCTTTAAAATACTTTGCAGTGAATCCCAACATTCCTGTTAAAGCAGAGCGAGCAGCTATAGGAGAAGATTCTAATGCTTCTGCTAAATAGCTTGGAACTTCATAACGTTTTTGAATCCCTTTTTCATAGGTTCCAACAATGCTAAAACCTTGTCTTGCTCTAGTATCAGTAGAAACTTCTTTGAAATACTCACCAATTGCTGGTTCGGCTTTTCCCGCTTGAAGATAATCTTGAATAACTTTATTGCGAAAGATTTCTCTATAAGAAGCGGTAGCAAATTTTCCGAGAACAACGAATGGGTCTTGGTTAGTTCGCTCACTTCCTTCAAGAGTTTTAATAACATCATCATGCATTAAGTAAAGAGGGTATTTCGAGCCTGTCATTCGATTCTTCGCATTTTCCGCGAGGTCCGTCATAATGCGGTACATTGGGGCATATTCATTTGTGCGACTTGTAAACTTTTGATAAGCTGAATCTGTCATAACTTCAAATTTATGTAAATCATCCGTGACTTGTCTAATTTGTCCCCAATAGCGGTCTGCTAATCCCTTCATGTGCTCAAAATCCGCAGGACCCATCTGCTGTTCTAATTGTTGAAGATTATTAGCAATTTTATCGGCATTGAACCCTTTAGGATTGAACGCACCAGATGCCATTTTCTTTTGCAAGTCAATCAGTTCTTTACTGGCCTTCCCAATATCAGAATGTAAAGCTGCTTCTTGCAATGGAGTGATATTGGCGCTTTGCAGTTTGTTTTGCCAACTTTGAATATTTTGTTGATGTTCAGTGATATCTTCTTGTTTCACTTCTAGAACACGTTCATAATTCTTTAAGTTGAGATAGCGACGTAGATTTGCAATGTGTCCTTCTGTACCATAATTATAAGCGTCTTCAAGAATAGATTTACATCCTACTCGTATTTCACTGATGTGTCCATTTGTCATTCCCACAGCACGACGAGCGGAAACATAGGGACTATCATCAGTTTTTATTCGACCAGAAGCATCTCGAAACGCCGACCCGCGCTGGTCTCCTAAAAGTTGGAGCATCCAACGTTGCACGTGAGAAGGGTTATCGGAAATAAAAAGAAATGGTTCTAAAGTCTTTTGATAAATATTCCCTGGGAATTGGCGAAGTCTTTCACTGAATTTTGGGGTGTTTCCATCAGCAGCGTGATATTGTTCTTCTAAGATTTCCCGCATATCAGGAAGGTCCACGCCTGCGTGGATATTAGGACCTTTGAAGAAATCTTTAAGGGAAGTTCCACTTTCCCTCAAAAAAGGAAGCATAGTATTAGCAGCGAATTTGAACGCAGGTCTTCCAAGAAGGTCAGGCGATACCGCTCCAATAAAAGCTCCAACTGTACCACCACCAATTACACCAGTAATTCCATAAGGTGCGCCAACCTTCGCTCCAGCCAAAGCTCCGCCGCTTATGGCGGCTGCTCTGCCCATAACTTCAAGGCCGCCTCCGCCTCTTTGTGGAAGGCGTTTACCGAAGACTTCTTTGGTGTAATTTTCTATGCCACGCTCTGTAGCGGGAGTTTCAAATCCTGAGACTAATTCGCGCCGCCCATCGGGACGGACACGATAACCAGCTTCACCAGGGCCGAGATTGAAATCTGGAACTTTACCTTGGTCAGTAGGCATTCCTGAGCGTGAAATTTTTACAAATCTGCCTTCCCTCCCAAGTTCTTCAAGAGAAGCAACACCACCACCAGCATGACCACCTTGTAGACTTGCTTGAATAGATGGATAAGGACGAAGAGGCCCAGCGACTCCCGATTCAGAACCGCTAAGTTGCTTTTGAAGTAGGTTAGATTTGCGGTCAGCAAGGACAGCTAAACGCTGTGAAGCGTCATCAAAAATCTTTGCCTTATCATTGCGGGTCTTGGCTTCATTAGCAAAGTCTTCTATTGTGGGAATTGTCCGATTGTTCTTATTGAGCGCAAGGTCAGCGGCCTTCTTTGTCCATACGAATCCTTCGTGGATGTTGATTTCTCCACTGGGACCTGCAGTGGGTTCGATATCGGGACGTGCGCCTTGTTTATAAACTTCCTCTGTTTTCGCAAAGCGGCCAAGTTGGTCGCCCAAAGAATCAAGTTCTTTCAGTTTCGGGTAAATCACATCATAAAAATGTTCGGCACTCTGTGTAGAAGAAGCGATTTGAAAATCTCTTCCAATTTCTGCATCCAATTTCTTTAGCTTAACTAATTCGCCTTGTTGGAAGGTGTCAAATTGCTCTTGTTCCTCATGGGACATGGAACTACGTTCCATTCCTTCAGGAGCATCGAATGGGATAAAGTCTTCTAATGTACGTCCTGGTACTTGCGTTTTTCCAGTAGAGCGGGCCATCCGGTCACGAGCGAGACCTTTGAATTCAGGTTCGGTGCCCGCTTCAAGAGCGCCCATATCCTCTTCACCGGGAATGTGGACTTCGCCAGCCGTATACCGCGCACGCTTGACCCCCATCGTGGCTTCACGAAGCGGCATGTTCTTTTCATGGGCTTCATTGCCAGCAAGGATAGCGTTAGCTTGAGTCTTTAAACGTTCCGACCTATCTTTCAAAACTCCTGCTACAGCAGTTAGATTAGGTAGATTGAGTTTTTCCCCAAGCGTGGCAATTAGAGTATTTAATCTTCCTTTAGCAACATCTGCAACTTCTGTACCTGCATATGAAAGCTGCTGTGAAGCAAGAGCTTCAACAGTCTGAATGTGATTGACAAGGACATTCGCAGGAAGAGAAGTTTCCTCTGGGCGCATCCCCTCAACCTTTGCGGGAACTGGTTGCCTATCCGCAGGCACAGGGGGCGCAGTTGAGTCTTGAGGAACCGGAGAAACATCAGCTTTAGATTTGACTTCAGGAGAAATTGGTTCGGGCTTATCTGTTATTTCACCACGAAGTTTGGCGGCAGTGGCTCGTAAATTAGCCGGGTCAAACTGTCCAAACTTATTCAAGAATGGAGACATCGGCTCACGTTCATACTTGGCAGCATCACTCTCAAACTTATCAGCCGCATAGGTGCGAAGCTGGTCGGGGGTCATGTCAAGAACTTTACCAGCTTCCAAACCCATAGAAAGAGTGGGATGACCGGGATGCTCAAAGTGGATTAAGCCATCAGAGGTTGGCATCGCACCGGGAATAACTTGGTGCAACCCAGCAGCATTCAACTTCTCATCAAACGGATTAGTAGGCAGCTTTCCTGTAGTCGCAGCAATGGCTTCACGCTTAATTTGGTCTTTCGCAAGTGCGGCTTGAACTGTTTCAGCTTGCTCGTGAGTCAACCCTTCCTTCGGCATCTCGGGAGCAGTAGCGGCAGCAATGTTAGCATCTTCTGGTGTCTGCAATTGACGAAGTAACCCAATCAATTGCTGTTTCATCATTTGATTTTGAGGGGTATTCGCAATTCTATAATTCCCATCAGCATTCTTTTCAACGGATAGGAATTTCGCCATTTCTCCGAGTGTACTCCCACCGGGGAGTTTAATGCCCATACTAACTATGTCGGGATGACGATTTTCCGTAAGGTCTGCTATAGCACCAGCGATATCCATGCTAGTCGCAGTAACCGTAGTAGGAGCGTTGGCCCGTGCATCTGCCATCTTTTGATGGTCAACCGTGGTAGCCTTGGCCGCAGGAGCAACTAAGTCCTTTGGGTCCAAGCGGTCCATGCCAATAGTTCCACCAGTTGCTAGACCAGCGGGACGGGGGGTAGGAAATACTTTAGGTTCATTTGTAGCGGGAATTGAAACAGGCTTTGATTCTTTCGGTGAAGTAGGAGTCTCTTTCCCAAAAAGAAAATGTGCGCCTGCACCAAGACCCATCAATGCACTGGCGGTTGTATGAGTAATCAAACGAGAAGCTTCATACCAATCTCCCCGTTTTATAGCTTCGTTTACTTCGGGAGCGGTAGTTGCAGCACCATAAATTTGTTGAGCACTAAAGCCCCCAGAGATTAAGCGACGAACGGCAGCACTACCAACACTACCAAGACTCAAGGCCCACATACGCGGATCAGCGGCCATCCCACCGGCCAGTTCACCCACTGCACTCGCAGCCCCAGTTGTAATAGGATGTGCCTGTCGAGTTGCTTCCTCTAAAGGAGCAGTTTGAGCGGGGACAGGGCCGTATGGAGATACACCACGAAGAGTTTGTGGAAGTTGTTCAGTCGCGGTTAATAGTTCAGAGGGATATCTTGCGGCTTGTCCACCAACATCGGCACCCCATTGTGCCATATGCTCAAAGGGAGCAACGAGGTACTTTTGGGCGGTACTAAGAACTGGCATTGCTACATCTGGTATATGCGCCCCTATACGTTCCTGCATTGTAGGAGGAGCGATAGGTTGAGCAGACACACCAATAGCAGGCGCTTGTATTGGAGCGGTGGGTTGTGGAGCAGTTTGAGCATAGTCCTGCCACGGCCCGGCTTCTGTGGTCGCAGAAGGAGTCGTGGGAGCTTTAGCTTGATAATCAGTCCAAGGCCCTTGCTCTTGCGGAGGCATTATTGTTTTTCCCAGTTACTTTGAACAGAAGGGTCGCCCCCTTTGAATCTATAACCTCTCACGATGTCACCTGCTTTAGGGGCTTGGGAAGAAGCAGCTTGTGGAGCGGGTTGTCCAGAACGAAGGCGCTGCCAGTCTTGGAAAGAAACTTTGAGTTTTGTAGCGGCCTCATCTTGTCGATACTGATTCCATTGGGCATCAAGTTTCTGTCTCTTTTGAACCCAGTCTTGATGTAATTCTTCAATGCTCGGGATTCTACCCCATCCCCCCTGTCCTACTGGGGCAATTCCTGCATCTACTGCATCTTGGATGGTTTTGGGTTCCTTAGGAAGCGTAGCATAGGCTTGCTTCTCTTGGTCTTTGATGAAATCCGTTTGCTCTTTAATTGGTTGCTCGACTTTAGCGCGGCCACCTGCACCAGCCCCAGCAAGAGCACCAGCTATTCTAATTCTCTCGCCCTGATAAATTTTATCCAGTCGTTGAGCATAAGTTTGATCATCTTCCCCTTCAAAACGGGGATTGCCTGTAAGCACATTCTTCCAAGTTTGGTCGCCAGAACGTCCAGAGAAGGGAGATTTGGGGTCATTGCCTTCGAGCCAGTTTTGATGTGCTTCTTTTGTATTTTGTGCTTGCTGGGCAATATCGGCACGTTGTTCCGCCGTCGCTTGACGTTGCTGCATAACATCTTGCATTACGTCATAGTAACCAGCGCGCTTGGTATAATACGGAATCATCGCAGATCGTTCGCCAATCTGCGACATCACATCCATCTGTTGCAAACGTGGCCCCATCATCTGATAGGGAAGCATCATTGCTTGTAGAGCGCGTTGGCGATAGAATTCGTTAGCGCCTGTTAGACCTTGAGCAACTCCAGCAATCCCCTGTCCAATCGAACGGGGACCGGGACCAGCCGGAACCATTGAGGCGGCAAGAATCCCTCTGTCTATTCCGCGAGCGAGAAGAGGATGTTGTGCTGTAAATTGACTATTGGGTGGGAAGACCGCGTAAGGTGAAGCGAACTTTTGAGCCGCAGCTTGATAAGGAGCCAGCATTGCGTTGTACTGGTCCATGTAATTTGGACTACCAGTTTGGGGAGCTTGACGGGAAGTTGTATTGACCCCACCTGTCTCGCCACCCATTCCATACATCATTGGATTGATTTGATTCTGAGAATACAAATCACCTGTCGGTTGATTCTGATAATCACCGGGCATGTAACTGGGATTTATAAATTGTCGAAGAACGTTAGAATCACCATTAGACATTATGGTTGTCCTTGCTGTTGAAGACCCCAAAATGGACTTCCCATATTAAGTTGAGAATCCATAGGAAGATTGCCAGTCGGTTGATTTTGATAATCTCCTGGCATATAAGAAGCACCGGGATAAGTAGAACCGGGACCTTGGCTTTGTTGCTTCCCAAAGAAAGCTCCAGCAGCACCCAGTCCTGCCCCAGCTAGTTGTGGCAACCAGCTTCCCAAACCTGAAGTCTGCTCTACTCCCACTTGTCCAGTTTGCAATGGACGATAAGACCCAGCCATACCTAGAGCAGATTGACGCATCTGACCAGCTTGCATCAACAGATTATTGAATAGATTAGATTGTCCAGCCATTCCAGCGCGTTGATTCTGACCCATTTGGGACATCATCAATGGGGAATTACCTTGCATTCCCATAGCTTGAGCGCGTTGCAAGAGAGCTTGATTCGCCGATGCCCCTTGTGCTCCAAGCTGTTGCTGACCCATTCCCAACTGTTGATTGAAGAACATATTAGAATATGGATTAGTAATTTCGGACCCAATTGCTTGGCCAAATTGCGGTGTCAATTGATTGAACACACCCATAGAGGGTTGATTGTATTGCCCGGTGGTGGTGGTTTGCTGTTTTTGTGTCATTAGAGTGTTCTCTTAAAGCGTAGTTCTGGTTCTATAGAAACCTGTTCTGCCCCCCAATTTTTCACAACAGATTGCCATTGCTCATCATCAGCGGCAACATTGAAGTAATAATACTTCACTCCCTGCGCGGCCATCACCGTCTCAAGGTCTCTCACAAACATGGCCTTCAACTTGGTGTTCCAATCTTCAGGAGTAACCATCGGGTCTATCTCTTGACAGAGCCGACGCACTGCGAGTCCCACTCCATTGTGCCCATCGAGCGCGAAGACCAAACAATTCTCATCGAGGTCTGAAACGGGCTTAATCTTTTCAACTTCTTCTTGTGTAGCAAGTCTAATGCGATTCATCGCTCCCTCTCTTATTTATGAAAGTATGCGGCAACAAATCCCGCTGCTGCTCCCAATCCTGAACCTATCCCAGCACTGTACCAAACTTTCTTTTCTACGCCACTAACACGAGTGTCAAGTTTGTCGTGCTCCCCCTTAATGAAGACAAAGCCTTTCTCCATTGAGGTCCTCAAGTCTTGAACCGCTTGTGTAGTTGCAGCTTGGCCTTTGATTAATTCGATGATATGGTCGTCATTGATTTCCATTTTATTTTTACCAGTACCTTGACAGCTTGGGGTTAACGGTAGTTGTTCCAGCTAAACCGCCATTCCAAACGAGACTAAAATAATCTATACAAAGCATTCTCGAACCTGCTGTTGGAGCAGACCCAGCAGTATCGTTTCCACATACCGCGAAAGGAATTAGTGCAGGGTATCCAGTTGCATAGACCGGAGACGTTCCTAATTCTCCCGTCAATGCTGAACCAACATAGAGTCCGATTCCCGAACTTATAGTTCCGAGAACAACATACGTTCCGTCATTACCAGGAACCGAAAACCCCGATAGTCCTACCAAGGAGCCGCCGCCATATCCCAAAACTCCATTCTGATAGTCGAGGGTGCCAGGAGAAAACGAAATCTTCGATACTGCATAAGTAGGTGAGCTAGGCGCAAAGACGTTGGCTGAACCGAATGGTGGTAGATAGCCAATAATCGGATAAGACAATGTAAAAGTGGTGGAAAATGTTTGTCCACCGCCGCTCAATGTCAATGTTATACTGTTAGCAATAGAACAAACTATGTCCAGACGATACCATCTGCCTTCTACTGGGGTCATCAGTGTATCAGCGGCACCGCCGTTCGTACCCTGTTGATTGTAGCGCACTGGGCCTGTATAGTTTTGAGCATTGAAACAGGCTTCCAACCAAAATGTAGTATCGTTGATGGATGGAGATGTGGTGTCGGTATCGTAACGGACTCCAATAAAAGCTTCTGGACGCCCAACAAGAGCTTCCCCAGAGTTGTTATTCACACAATTAAATAAACCAATATAGGCACTCATTTTAGTTATATTAAAAGCGCCCGACATCGCAAACTGTGCGCTTCGCCTACGGAACTGAAAGACATAAGTACACTTCCAACCAGGGTAGTCTAGTAAGGGCATCGCTCCAGTTGAGAATCCAATACCATCTATTGTATTTCCACTATTTCCGGCTCCATAAGAAATCCCCGCATAATCGTTAGCAAGAGTTGAATTGGGATACATCCCAATCATTCCAACGTTTTGCATACCCGGTATATATACACTATTTTCGTGTTGGAAAGCACCGTTACTGGTCATCTGGTTCCAACCAAGTTCTCCGATATTTTGGTCAGCCGTAGTTCCAGTCACAAAATCATCCCGTAGTTCCACGTAGGCGGGGTCGTGTTCCCAAACTAAGTCGCCATGTACGAGACCATCTGTTGCCCCAGTAATATTGTTGGTGACATTCGTTACAGGAGAAGCGGTAACAGCGATTCTATTTGTGGCGGCAATGTGAGTTTGTTGGTGCTTGAGTTGAGATTCAACCCAATCCGCCCAGCGGTTGAGGGATGCCACTTGTTCAACTGGATTGGTAATCTTGAGTGGCACGATTATAACCTATTCAATGGAAGTACGTTGACACTATAGTAGCCGAGAAGAACGTCCGTCACCTTGCTAATCGTCACTGAAGAGGTACTCGAAAAGGTGAACCGATAGTAGCGGCTTCGGGAATCCAAGCCGACAAGGAATGTTTTTAACGGCCCAAACTGAGTGGGGATAAGTGAAGCCCCTGTAACAATGTTAATGGGACTTTGAAAGTCCGCCGCATTCTCCGCGCCTTCAATCGTCACCGTTAACGAGAGGTCATTCGTCATTACCTCAATCTCATTGAGGAGTTTGCGGAGGGTTGCATCGCCAAGATGAAGCCAAGTGGTTTGAATGGTTGTGGTGATATTGGTGGCGTCGGATTCGGTTTGCTTGTCAACCACCAAAGTTGGGTCTACATAACGAATGGTGCCATCGGCTGAAAAGAGCATCCAACGAGGCAAGCCGCCAAGAGTGATATAGAAGATTCCAGCAGTCATCTTATCTGCAAACTGCCAAACATACCACTTTTGAAGATGAGTGTCGAAGACCAAAGCGGTGTCGCAGGCTGTATTAGTTCCTGTAGGAATCTGGAGCACATAAAAATTGTAAGCGCCATAGCCCACAAAGTTTGCAAAGCTATTTGTGGAAGCAGAAGTATTGATAGTATTAAGAATTGTTTGAACGCCCTTACCAATGTCTTGATAAGTGTTAAAGTCACTGAGGATAACCCGGAAGTCGGGCGTCAGCCATGCACAGCCGATAGGCGTTCCCTCACGTAAGATAATCTTCCAGACATTCTGTGTAAGCAAACCAGTTTCGCTGAAAAGCACATTAGGGGTTGAGAAGTTAGTGGGGTCGCTCCCAGTAACACGGTGAATGTGCCGTTCCGTTGCCGCATAGATGGTGTAGCCATCTGACAGTAAGCCCCGAATAATCTCGGACCCCGGAGAGACATCGAGACTATTTTCTGGGGGAAAACATTCTTCATACCGTCCAGCAACGATGCCAGAACTGGTAAGCATGTCTGAAAGGGCTTTTGAAAAGTAGAGATACTGTCCTTGCGCGAGCCAGATTCGGCCTTGATGGAGGGTTGGGTAGGACCCATTCGGTGGGGGTTCGTTACCAATCACTCCAATCAGATTCCCATAACTGCTTGTCTGTTGGTAAATGTTCTGTAGGGGAAGCAACAACTCGGAAATGTTATCAAGATAGGTTGTTTGAGTATTGGGAATCTGGGCAATGAAGTAAAGAGTTGTGGGGTCGCCGCCGTCAGCAGTGGCGAGGATGATTTTGGAGTCCACTTGGGAATCGCCGGAGATAGGAATGTTTGAAAGGTAGACTTGACCGTTTGTAATTGCGCCAGTTAAAGCGGTCACGGGACTCAAATCACTCATGCCTTGAGTAACGCTGTTGAGAAAGATTACATAGTAATAGCGGCCTTTGAGAAGGGTAATGGAGCCGACACCGGAGGGTTCAGGCTCAACTGCGTACCAAGTGATTGTGCCATCTGTAGTGGTGTTGCCGACTGCGTTCCAAGGATTGGGGGCGGTTGCGCCACTCTTGCCCGATTCAGTTACGCTTTGAATGACGCTGTTGGTATCAACAATGCTCGCACCACCATAAGAGGAAGTGGTAGCTGGTGGAACGAAGTTGTTCGGTGGGAGATACCATGACGTACTGGCTACCCAGGATTGAATCTGTCCAACACAGGCCCACGTCACAGCACCTTGAGTTGTGACATCACCATAATTTGTTCCCCATGTTGGATGAGACGCACCATTGGTTCCACTGGTCATACAAACTTGAAAATTAGTTCCATCACTGATAACAGTGAAGTCTGTGTTGGTTCCATTCCAACCAACGACGGCTCCATTACCCACGAAAGCCTTTGGTCCTAAACAACGCCATTGGAGTTGCCCATCATTCGTCAGACTTCCAATGGTTGTCTGCCATAGTGGGACGGTTCCTGAAGCGGCACTTGTCCCGCTGGCACTTACCAATTGAATATAGATAGTTTGGTTGAAAGTGTTTGTGATTACATTATAGGCACTGGCTGGGTCTACAGGTTCAACGATAACCGACCCAACCCAGTTCTTACCCCAGGAATCTACATTATAATAGGTGCTAGGTTGCCATTGAGTAAGGGCAGAGCACAAGAAATACCATTGACATCCACCATTGGAACCTTGATTGTCGGTTCCACCATCACCATGTTTCCAACCAGGAGATGCCGCAAATAGGGGACGAGTTGAGCCACTTGTTCTACTTCCTGTTCCACTTCCCCCGTTCCCTTGAACATAAATAGCGCTTGTCTCGGGGTCATAGATAGCAGAGGGGGCAGCAACTGTTCCAGAAGAAGGATAGTTAATGTTTGAATATGCAGCGCTAGGTGCCCACAACCCCACTGGACTGCTATTCTTCCAGGTAATGCTACCGTCCGTTGTAGAGCCACCAGCAGTTTGATTCCAGGCAGGTTGACCGACACCAGTCTTTCCGAATTGAGTATTAGTATTAGTTCCAGTGGCATTGACCGAAATCAGTTGTTGAATGTTGTTGTTACCGTCAATGATTAGGCCAAAGGTTGAGAAGACCGTTAGTGCAACCCATGCTTGAGTGGTTCCAGAGGTAGCGAAGATGGCCGGGGCCGCAAGAGGAGCAGCAATCCCCCAATTGGAAAGCCCAGAAACAATATCCCACTTTTGTAGGTCGCTGGCTAGACCGTCTGCAAAATAGGCGTAATCCCGAGAACAAGTTGCATAAACATTCCCCGCCCCGGTGGAGGGAGTAAAGATGTCCGTAGGGTTTCCCGCAGCATCCCAATACAGAACATCATTGGCAATCGAAGGATTGCCCGTACCATCAGATGCCGTTGCGAGAAGGGTGCGCTCGTTCAACGTATTATTCTGATAGAGATAACAATTCTGAGCTTTGATAGTGGGATTTCCCATTACAAGCTGTCTCCACTTCCAGTATCAAGCTTTGGATAGAAAGTGCGATAGGCAAAACGACGCATCAAGACACCTGTGATTGGGGGCATCGTATTGAGAGAGACCAAGAGCATGTCTTGATTCTGCGCGGGGGGATTGACAAAATTATCAGTCCCCGCTTGATGCCAAGTATTCCGGGCATACCTATAGAGTCCATCCTGTTCTGCTTGGATGGGATTCGCGCCATAATAAGGAATGATTTGTGCTTCAGGCATGGTTTAAAAGAACGGGGGCAAGTAGCCTAGAATCTGCTGGTTACAGTACGTGTTTGAGTCAGGTCGAATAAATTCCACACCTTCTGGAAACAAGTTCTTGTCCCAAATCATCTCGCGCAAGCCAGAATTGAACAAAGCAAAACTCTGTTGCGATTCCTGCGGCTTGCCAATTAGATTCCAACCATAAGCATTGACGCCGTGAATTATCACATCAAAGTAGTCAGTTGGGACTTGAAGGAAATCTTCCACACTTGTGAGGTCGATGCGGTTCTTGTAGTATTGAAACTTGATTAGATACGCACCAAATTGTGCGAGAGTATTCGCAGTAGGAACTGAGGCACCCGTGGTGGTCAAACCAGTCGTAGGTTCAGTCCAATCGGTTCCAATGGCAATTGGGGTCACTGTTTGGAGCGTTTCGGAACCCTCAGTGACAGACGCATAGACATTGTATGAAGCATACTTCACACCGATGTCAGTCGTGTTGAATGCGATGTAGGGCGTCCGAATGATTGCGAGATTGTCAAGAGCAATCCATTGTTCTGTTCCATTGGCTGTAGAAGCACTCTCGCCACCAAGGGAATCTACAAAGGTAATCTTTACATAATAAGTCCGAGCAGTAAGCGAACCGCCGGATACCGATTGCACAATTGGATTTGGAATCGTCGGAGTGGAAGGATTGGCATTATTAGGTGGCGGATAGATTTGAAGCTCGTTGGGATTGTTGGGGTCTTGAAGCCATGTTGCTGGAAGGCCATTGCGTCCCATTCCCGTTGTATCCTGCAATTGAGGCCCATAGGGTGGCGTTGAGAGCCATTTTAACTGCCGAATGTTGGAGATGTCCAACACCGAGTCTTTCTTAATTTTATCGAGGTCTTTTAGATTCAACCCAGTGTCCACAACCCCTTTAGGGCACTGGTCACTTGGACCAAGCCAATAGAGACTCTGGCTCTTCACAGTCTTGAAATACTGGGGCTGTGAAAGCAAAAATGTCCAGCGGCTATACCGGAGAACCCGCTTATGAACGCGGTTGATGTAGTCCATAAGGATAGAT
>Ga0208037_1000571_pt1 | contig 21472 bp, 21 predicted proteins | sample June2015DPH_13_1_3_FD_184710 | JGI IMG/M metagenome (GOLD analysis project Ga0208037, IMG submission 184710) | Peatland microbial communities from SPRUCE experiment site at the Marcell Experimental Forest, Minnesota, USA - June2015DPH_13_100... | ecosystem: Environmental > Terrestrial > Soil >...
TACTATGTTACGTACACCGCCTTTTCGCGTCGAGGGCCGCGCATTGCGTTGGCGTCAACGAAAGACTTTACACATTTTGAGAAGCACGGGCTGGTTGGGCCGGACCGAGATGACAAGGACTGCGTCCTCTTCCCCGAGAGAGTGAATGGAAAAATTGCAATGCTGCACCGACTTAATTCGAAGATTCAGATTGCTTACTTCGACAATCTTGATACGGTCATTGATTCCCAAAAGTTCTGGCGCGAATATGTAGCCCACTTTGATGATTTTGAAATTATTGGACCCAAATATCGTTGGGAAGAATGGAAAGTTGGTGTCGGCCCTCCACCCATCAAAACGGATCGCGGATGGCTCGTGATTTATCATGGCGTGGATGTGCAGCGAATCTACCGTGTAGGGGCACTTCTGCTTGATTTGGACGAACCCGCCAAGATTCTAGCGCGGACTAGGAAGCCCATCCTTGAACCCGAAATGGAGTTTGAAAAACGCGGTCTGGTCCCAAATGTTGTGTTCCCAGAAGGAGCAGTTATTCGCGATGGTGATCTTTTGACTTATTACGGTGGAGCTGACAGGGTCTCCTGCGTGGCGAAGGCTCAGTTCGACGATTTTCTGGACGAATTGGAAAGAGACACGTAAGGATTATAGTCATTTCACTTTTCGGAAACTTTCAATGAATGTTGCCGCGGCTAATAGAAAGGCACGTGCGGATTCCGCACTTTGATTTTCGTTTAGGCCTGTCTAGAAGGTCTTCAAGGCATTCGCAGATAGCATATAGCCAAATCGTTTGAGAAATGAGAACGTAGATTCCGCTCTTTCAGGTCTTGATCACTACGCCGTTGAGATGCCCGTGATTTTAATGAGATTTCGAGCCCACAACAAAGCAAAAATGTTTGCAGTTACTATTCTACGATCTTCTGAGATTTGTGACCTAGGCCGAACCGTGGGAACCACGTTTGAATCATGGTTCTTGGCGGCCGCACCATTAATACCACACACAAAGATGCCTCAGTTCAATTTCTGGTGCTCGCACCATTGATACCACACACACGACTTCACATGCCACTTTCACCTTCTGCTAGGATGCTGACGACCTCCTTCGAACTTCGCGTGCATGGCAACCCTATCGCGCAAGAGATATTTTGACGACTACAGTATATTCAGGTCGCTCGCTGCGTAATAAGAAGGAACCAACGGACGAAATCCGAGACTTCGAATTTTTCCAGCGCTAACGAGGCCGCTCCACGCGTTTGTCAAAGGAGTCGCTGGATTTGCAAGCTTCGCGGTTTGACCCATCAGTTGGATGACCTCTTGTAGAGTAATCGGCGAGTCATCGGCGACGTTGTATATCTCACCGCCCATGGCAGAAACGCTCATTGCCAGCTTCACGGCTTGTGCTATATCCAAATGGTGTACAAGATGCAACCTATATGCCGGATGCAGGCTCAACCGCTCAAAAAACGGAATCGATTCTGGTAGATGCGGATCCCCGGCGCCATATACGAAAACGAAGCGCAGGATGCAAACGTCAAGTTGTTTCGCCGCGTGCATGCCAAGCAAGAGTTTTTCCGAAGCTACCTTGCTCGCGGGATAGGCAGCCGCTGGACTAACGAGATCACTTTCTAGGCCAGGCGCGGTCTCATTGTTGTAAACATTACTTGTGCTTGAAAAAACAAAACGAATCCCTGTGTTAATTTGCGAAGCCGCTTCGGCTATATTTTTCGTGCCGATTTCATTGACACTTTTGATCTTTTCTGCATCTTGACTGCGAAAGAAAGCTGCAAGGTGCACGATCGCATCGACTCCGTCAAGGGCTTCTTGCAAGCTCTCAGGCTGCATGATATCGCCGATGAAAGTCTCTGCCCCTTTGGCTTTGAGCTTCCTTACGGTTTCGTCATCGGTTCTTCGCACAAGTATTCGTACGGAATGACCGCCGCTGAGCAGAGACGGAACTAATCTGCTGCCTACTTTTCCAGTTGCTCCCGTTACCAGGACGTTCATTTTCTAGACTAGGAGGTAGTTAGCGCGGCTATAAAATGCATTGTATAAAGTAAATTCGAGTAAAGCAATTAGATATAGAGGCGAGAAACCAACCGGCCTTGCATGGAAGCCAGTCCTCAGGTCAGGTATCTCGGTCACTGGGTGAAAGTGATAAACCATGACGTGACCGTCAAGATTAGCAGGCTCCTCAAACCATTCGGTCTGACTCGGAGCTCCTGGTCCGTCCTCTATCAGGTCAACGGAGCGGGGCGGATCTCCCAGAAGGCGTTTCAGGAGGACCTTGGCATAGAATCTGGAAGCATGGCCATAGTCGTAGATGGTCTCGTCAGGAAGGGATGGTTGGACAGGACCTCCAGTGAGAAAGACCGTCGCGCTAACTACCTGAAGCTCACTCCCAAGGGCTCTGCGCGGTGGAAGACTGTCCCGGACATAGGGGCGGCCATGCGCAAGGAAATGATGCGGGGAATCACCGAAGAAGAGGAGAGCGCCGCAGTAGCCACCCTGAAGAAGTGTTCGGCGAACCTCGCGAAGAGCATCAACGACTAGCAGAAGATGAAGCCACTCAATCTCCAGTGGGCGATTAAAGCTTCTGAGCTAGTCGTCTTCGACGTCACCGTCTCTCCAGAGAATGTCTCGTCAAGCTTCGTTAATGCAACTTTCATTCCTGTAAGAGACTATAGTCAAGGCCTATGCGACAATACATCTTTGCCTAGCTATTCTATCAGACCCGGTCCATTTAGAGGCGAAAAGCAGCCTAATGCAACCTTTACCATGAAAATGAATGTGACGCTAAGAGATCGCGGAGTTCCGTTAGTGGACCGACAGTGCAATCTCACCGCTAATTTCACTAAAGACGGAGAATACTACCTGAGCATTTCGCCGATCATCTACAACGTACCCTCCGGTGATTATTCGTTTAGTATTTTCTACCAGTCTTGGTTCAATAATACTGCAACGATCGAGACTAGTTCTTGGAACAGTACGTTAGAAATCTTCTGACGCCCGGTCGAACTCGTTTTCAGTGTGTGTGTGTGCGCACCATTGATACCACACACACGAAGACAGCACGACGAAAATCAGCCTTCCACCTTTGAGGCTAGGAGCTCACTTTGGCTGACTTAGGATACGAGACAGGACTAATCCGTAGACAATTGAGTCAGCCAGTATCTCTACCCCGTGGAATGGGATGATCGGGGCTGGGATTCCTGGGTTTCCCAGTAGCGTGATGAGTCCACCAGGAATGTAGAGCATCGCAGCGAGTGCAATGAATTTCGCAGTTCTCCCTCCAACCACAGTCGCTAGCAGAGGCAGGAGGACGAGGGTGTAGACGAAGCCTCTGAAAAGCTCCACCGGAATCATCACCGCGAAAGAGGGTATCCGAAGTCCAAACGAAGGATCGTTGTAGTAGGGCAGAACGAATGGGCTTATCAAGAGGCCGAAGAAGAAGTAGATTGGATAATATGCAACGGAACCTACTGCTATTCGGAGAATCCACGAGCTACTCGTCCTTTTCGACAGGTACTCTTTCAACGAAACGGTGATTCCTGAAATTCCATAGCCGAGCAAGAGAGCCGCGGCCGTCGCGCTGATCACGGAGGAAATGAGAGCGGAGGCCACTGATTGCACAAGAACTGCGGGGTTGCTGTACCGAGTCGTGAAGAAATACGCTTCAACGTAGTTGTTGAGGAACTCAACGACCAGGAGCTCCAACCAGACCAGTAGAGTCAGTGACCAGCGTCTGAGACGCATCTTGGGCACTAGCCAAGCGAGAAAAACTGTTAGTATAGCCCCGTTGAGGAGGGAATAGGCCAATTGTGTTGCGGTAATTGGAATGTTCTCGACAAGCCTCGTTAAGATTGGAACGGCGCAGATGACTAAGAAGAGCGCAAATACTCTTGCCGACTTATTGCCGCCTGTTTTCCCCTGCATACAAATCCCACGCCTTGCTTCATAATTACTCGGGCTATTAGGGAACGGATACGATTCTCGAATCTAATGATAGGTATCTCGCTGGCTTCTGTGTGTGTGGCACTAATGGTGCGAGCATCGTAATTTGAACCGTCGTTTTTCGTGTGTGTGTGCGCACCATTAGACCCGCGCACACGAAGAACAGGCCTGTTAGAGAAACTGCATCTGTATACTGCATTGGCTGACTCTTTTCTTAGACCACCCAGAAGGAAAATCCTTGTAACTTCAGAAATGCACTTAACATGAGATTCGTCGTCTGTACTATTGCTATAATAACGAAAACTTTTGCCAAAGTTTGGCCCAAGAGCTCTATTGCATCATCATTTGTGGGACTAGAGAGTAGCAGTGAGCGCTTTAGAATTACACGAATGGAGAGGTAGGCTGCTAGGGAAAATAGTACGAGGTAGTAGAGAATGTTCAATTGAAACATCACTCCCACGAGGGCCATGAGCGGAAAGAGAGAGTAGCCACTTACGATGGTAGTACAGAGCCCTCGCTTGAGGCCTAGTACAATCGGAATAGTTCTTCCCCCACTATCTAGATCTGAAGCGTAGTCCGCTAAGTCCCCCCATAAACTATAGCCCGCGGTCGCGAGCCCGAAGAGAAACACGAGGGTCCAGGCATTTGCAGAAAAGTGACTGGCAAAGGCGGCCGCGATAAGAATTGGGAAGGCTCCGACAAAGAAGTTTACTACAGGTTTGTATATGGTTTGCCTCAACCTAAATGGAGGAACAGAATACAATAGCCCGGCGACACCAGCGAGCAAAATGAATGTAACAACTAAGGGGCTAAGGGTCGCTATACCTAGACCGAGGGTAAGCGCAAAAAAGATGAGGCATAGCATTAATCCCGATCTTCCAAGGCTCTTTGTGTACTGAGATCTAAAGGCGTCGGATTTCGTATCCAAGTCAGCATCGCATACGTTATTTATGGCATCTACGGCGCTCCACCCGCAAAAGACTAGAAGACCGACGTAAGTTGCTTCTTGCCAGGCAAATTTCCCTGCTAATAGAAATGTTGCTGCGATAGATATCGCACAAAGCATGAATCCTCTTTCGATTGAAATGAACCCTGAGAATCCCCTCAAAGTGTCAAGCATGTCAATTCACAAATACCCATCATGATTGAACTCATGATAAAATCCGGCGCTCAGTCCTGTGGTGTGTGGGTCAGGTGGTGCGCACACACGAAAACCAACCGCTTGGAGACATTGGCGTCTCTTGTGCCTACCATAACAACACCCTTAGGTATGCCTGTTTTTTCAACTTGCCCGCCGAAGGGAAGTGGCATCAGGTGATTAATTCAAGACCAAGAACTGTGCTTAGCATCGCCTTAACGCGAACTCGCATGCCCTGATGGATACCCGATGGGACGGCTTCTGGCCCAAGCCTACAAGATTGCGGCGTTTTCTTCGGGTCCGTCTCGTAGTAGAATTGGATGTCGTAGAATTGGTCCTGATGTATGCCCACCGGAATGACGTTGGTCACTACAGCGGTGTTCTGACCTTCCAATTGAAATCGACAGGCATTATCTTCTCAGTCTTACTTTAAGCATAGCCTGCAGCTATTTTCTTGATGATTGGCGCGCATGCTGCGAGCTATTGCTTTTCTGTAGGTCCCTCAGCAGACAATAAACTCCATACGTTTTGTCATCCGCCAGTTCTTCGCTGAATCCTTCAAACCATGATTAGCGGCTGTTTTCGTGGTTCGATATTCCGTGTCCTAGTTGAGCATAGTTCAGTCTTGCCGCATTTCCAAATTTCATACCATAAAGGCTGACCGTGATGTTGATTTACGGGTTAGCTGATACACGTTCTTGAACGAACCTCTCGGATAGACGGGACGTTGTCTCAAAGTCTAGAAGATCTATTCAAACTCATCTTGGACCAACGTGCCTCGAAAGTTCGAGTCTTTAACAATGTCAACATTTCAGCGGCCAATGGAAATTGGAAGCATAGTTTCACGGTGACCGTGGATGTCCAATTTGATGGAACCACCGAGCAATTCAAGTTCCTAATTGGAGAGATAATTGCAGACCACGAGTTCAGCGAGCAAAAGAAAGAAGGCACACCGGAATACGAGAATTTTCAACGTACGATGGTCTCCATGTTTCATAGGATCAAGACCATCGAACGTAGGTTAGCTCTCATCAAGCAGACAAAACTTCCGAACTTGGTAATTGAAGTTCAAGTCTGATTGAACTTAATGCCCTCCATCATTATTGGTCTGGACTTACGTATGGTGCGCGTAGCAAAAAAAACATGAGTTCAAATTCAGTCGCTCGCACGATGAGTACCACACAACGCTACTGGGTTCATCCAAAACGCCATTGGGTGCGAGTTCACAGAACCAAGTCAGTACGGTTCAGATTACTGCTCAGCAAGTTTTGCACCAAAAAAAGAGAGAAGATAGGGAGAAAGAACTAGTTGAAAAGCGCCCGGTTGCAAAGATGGAACCCGATGAAGAGAATAGTGAAACCTGCGGGACCGAAGATCACGGAGAAACACTGCAAGACGGCTCTCTCAAAGAGCGGGCTAAGCTACGATTACACGGTCAACCCGTACACAGGTTGCCTGCATGGCTGCGTCTATTGCTACGCCAACTTCATGCGCCGCTTTTCCGGTCACCTGCAAGACCCCTGGGGCAGCTTCGTAGACGTGAAGGTAAACCTGCTTGACGTGTTAGCTAAAGAACTCCCAAGACGTCCAAGTGGCAGCATTTGGATAAGCAGCGTATGCGACCCCTATCAGCAAGTGGAAGCAAAATACAAACTGACCCGAGGCGCAATCCAACTCATATCCAACTACCCGCAGTTCTCCATCTCAATTCTAACCAAAAACACTCTTGTTCTACGTGACATCGACCTGCTCACGCGCATGAAGAGCAGAGTTGACGTAGGTTTCACGATAACCACCTTCAATCAAGAAGCACAACGGATCTTCGAACCACACGCTTCCCCGGTCAAGGAGCGAATAGAGGCGGTTAGGCAACTCAACGAGGCAGGGTTGGAGACATGGGTCTTCATTGCACCAATGCTACCATATGTGACTGAGGTTGAACTTGAGGAGGGGCTTAGTCGACTGGTAAAGGCAGGCGTGAGGAAATTGATGACGGACCGATACAATGCACGCGGCATGATAATCAATCAAACACTAAAGGCATACAAGGCGTGGAATCCTCACTGCGATGTGGAAGGAATACGTGAGCTTCTTTGGGTAGGGGACGAGTACTACCGCCAAGTGGACGCTAAGATTTCTGATCTATGGAAGAGGATGCTTCCAAACGCAACTTATGAAAGAGACCTCGACTGGTATCGTCACAAGAAAAGGAGCGGAAAACCTACACCGAATTCATAATGAATTACAAATTTGGAATCGTCCGGATACTTGTGGTCGGGGTTCACTCTCGATAGGACAAGCTTACCGGAACGATTTAATACAGTGTGACAGCACCGGCACCCCCGAGGTATTGTAATGGTAAACTGTGCCAAATGTGGGAAGGAGATTCCTTCAGGGCAAGAGGTTAAGAAAGGCTTCCTGATGAAGAAGAGCTACCACAAACAATGCAGCTAAGCAGAAACGTCTAACATGAATAACACCAGCGCAACCACCCCTGATCTTCACAAACCTATCCTCTTTTTTGAGGACCCCTTTAGGGCTTGAACTAATGTGAAAGCCCGTTCGATGATCAAGCGTCTTTCCTAGTGTGTGGTTCTAATGGTGCGCGCACACACACACGAAACTACCAGTTTGGCTTCTTAAAATCAGAAAAGGTCGTCGAAGGGCAGGCCACGAGTTGTAAAGCTTTAAGTAATCTGCAGGCGGCCTCACTCGCGGTTACCATGTCAATCGTTCAAGTCAAGAAATCCTTGATAGTGCCTGAGAAATTTGAGGCTGGCGCGACGGACCTGAAGCTCGTCGATGTTGTTGACAGAAAGCAGAATGCGCCGTTTACTGCTGGGGTAATTGAAATCAAGAAATCAGAACCCACTGAGTTCGATTACGACAACGATTGTGCCGTCATCTACTGCACTGAAGGTTCATTTATCCTAAAAGAAGGAGGAAAGACTACTGAAGTTCAAGCGGGAGATGTGGTTTACATTCCGCAGAAGAAAGGCCTCAAAGTAGAATGGTCCACACCGACCAGTGGACGAGGATTCTACGTAACTTACCCTCACTGGCGTTAAGATAATCATAATCAGCATCTGTAGGAGGAGCAAAAAAAGAGTCACGGACCTACACGTGATCCTGTCAAGGAGGGTGACTAACTGAGTAGAGCGAAATGCCTTGTGACGTTAGATTGCGGTCATCTCGCTACCATCTCCACTTCCTACTATGGTCCAACCAAGTACTGTGAGATCTGTAAAGATATGAGGATCATAGTTAGTCGATTGGGACAATAGGAGTTCAACCATACAGCAAAGACGCGTTCCTACGAAGATGCCACTACGCTGTTAACGATGTGTGTGCTACCTTTGGTGCGCACACACACTTTTACGAACGACGACGGTTCAAATTTGCCTGCCCGCACCAGCATACCAACCTCCTCGCTTCGCTCGCCTCTCACCAACCATCCAGCGTAAACGTTTCTTCTAGTTGGTAACCGCGCACCTTAATCCAACTATGTTCGTTAGGAGATTCGTTAAGAATGGACGCAAAACATTCCTTCTAGAATGATGTCGGATGCCTGAGGTCAGAAGAACCGCATTTGTTGGCGTAAACTTAGTCCCAATGAATCGGAATGGAGTGTTGAAGAACCAAACAGTTACAGTTTCAGATGGGCGTATCGCATGTATTGGCGAAACTGAGGGCACCAGGATTCCCGATGGCGCGCATCGAATAGATGGTAGGAACCGATACCTTCTGCCCGGACTTGCGGATATGCATGTCCATCAATGGAGTGAAGGTGCTCTACTCCTCTTCCTCGCCAACGGCGTCACGACAATACGGAACATGTGGGGGACCAGTCGTCAGCTGGTCTGGCGCGACATGATCGCGCAAGGGCAACTACTAGGGCCAACGATATACACGGCAGGACCGTTGCTCGATGGGAAACCACCTATCTGGAACGATTCAAAAGTAATCGAGACCGCTAAGGAAGCTGAAGAAGAGGTTGCGCGGGAGAAGAATGCTGGATACGATTTCATCAAAGTGTACAACGGTTTATCCGTAGAGGTTTACGATGCAATCATAGCTGCTGCGAAGAAGTATGGAATGCCCGTAGCTGGCCACATACCGACAAAAGTTGGATTAGATCACGCCCTTAAAGCAGGGCAAAATTCAATCGAGCACCTCACAGGATATTTTGATGCCACCGAAGCAGATGACTCGCCATTCAAGAGTAAACTGGATCCCGAGTCTCGATATGCAGCGCTTGATTACATAGACGAAGACAAGATTTCACAGGTTGTAACGGACACGATTCGAGCGGGAACCTGGAACTGCGTGACTCTAGTAGTGTACCAAAATTTCATCCCAATTCAGGAAGCTCGTCAGGTACTTCAACGACCGGAGATGAAATACGCTTCACCCCTGGACCTTGCAAGTTGGGACCCTTCTAAAGACTTCCGCCTGAAGACAATGACAGCGTCAGACTTTGAGAGAGTAAGAAAAGGAGACAGGCTAAGACAGAAACTTACGAAGGCACTGCATGACGCAGGAGCTCATATTCTGCTAGGCACGGATACACCGAACCCGTTCGTGGTTCAAGGATTTTCAATCCATAACGAGCTCCGAAACCTCGTTCAGGCTGGACTCACACCTTATGAAGCAATAAAGGCTGGCACTGCCGACGCTGCTCAGTTCCTGAACGCGACACAGGAATTCGGAACGATAGAAGTCGGCAAGAGAGCTGATTTAATTCTATTGGAAGGCAACCCTTTGGAAGACGTCTCTAACATCTCGCGTCGCTTAGGAATCATGGTGCGAGGTCGATGGTCCAGTCAAGTGCAACTCCAAAACATGCTGGATGAACTCGTGACGACCTATCCAATGACAGAGAAGAAGCTTGGGAGTATGCCTCCTCTGCTGAGCGAAGGACGGCGTATCATTGCCGGACGATATCAAACGAGGCTCTCAAACACAATCATCGGAGAAGAACGGTTAATTTTCGAGAAGAAGGCGAATGGTCGACTGGTGATTTTTTCGCGAAGTATGACAAACGCCCCACCACGTCTCGACCTTTTCTCAATGCGATTAGAGTTAGGTGATCAACCTGGGCGTGAATCACTCATATTCCAAAGCGATCGGTTAGAAGGGAAGGGAAGGGCGGAAATGCTACGAAGAGACATGCGAACCATTGAGATAACAGTGAAAATGCCGGGACAGTCAGAGATTCATTTGGAAAAGAATGTCGCAGAGGATACCGCCCTTGGGTGCCCTCTAGTCTCAACGTATGTTGCCATCAACAATAGGATTAGCTCGCTTGAGGTCAGACAAAAGACCGAATTTCACATGATAAGATTCGAGGTGGACCCAGAGTTCGAAATCATCGAAGCCAAGGTGAGTGCTGAAAGGAAGGACGACATCGAGAATAAAGAAGGTAATAGCAAAGTCTTACGCGTGTACACGATAAAAGACAACAGAAGAAACGGTTCCTACGAGGCGGCACTGGTAATGGATGAGCAAGGCAGACCGGTGAGTTTTCAGCTCTTGGGGCAGATGAGCGATTTCCAAGCGCACCTAATCGAGTCGTCAGTGGATTGAGTTGATGCCCGCTCGGGGCAGCGCTTCCTTCTAGGATGACGGGCGGCTACTTTTCCATGAGGCTGAAGTCGAGGACTATCCAGACTATGCTGGCGATTAGGATTACGATGCCTGCGGCCAGCCAAGGCAATGCTTGGTAGCTGTAAAAGCCGCTGACCGGGTAGACTAGCCAGAATATGTCCATTACGATGATTACTATGCCCATCAGGATTGCAAGATACGATTTCACTTTACTGCTCATTTTGGTTCAGCCAAAGAAACCCAATTAGTGTTTAAATGCCTTTCTCCGTTCGGTAACGCTACCCTAAGCTAAGATTCGCACAGGGATTGAGTGATAACTTTCGAAAAACTAATACGCAGACCATAGCAGGCTTCAAACTTACCGAATGGGTTCAATCCCTGGCATCCCAACTCTTGACCGATTAGTCCCCAGAAGCGAAACTACTCTCTACCCTCGGTTTGATAGACCCTTACCAACCGTCTACCGAAAAGTTCCGAAAGCAAGCTTGTTGCCTTTCAACCGTAGAGGTACCGTTGCCCTACGTTCCTATGTCGAAGACGGTCGCTTTTATCGCTTGTATCCCTTGAACATATAGTACCAGAGCGATTTGACTTTCTCAATGTGGCCTCGTTTGCAGTCGACGGGCACGCCGGTGAGTGCGAGGCGTTCGGCGAATTCGCACTCTAAGCAAACCTTCTGAAGGAAGGGGCACGTGTCCTCTCGTGCCTCGTAATCGCTCAACCATAGATTGCCAGGCAAGAATCACGCCAACTAACATGAGGTGTGGTTAGTGGTTTATGAATTTCGGTCAAGTTCAATGGCCAGCCGTCTCTACGCCAGCGGTCGGCTCACGCTGTCCCGAAGAGACCAGCAGACGGTTCGAGGGGTTACTCGTACTTCTTTGCTTCTTCCCCAAGGGTTGCAACGAGCTTTGGAAACTCCTCTAGTGGGATCGCGGGTGAGACCTTGGCGTCTACCTTGAAGAGATGGAGAATTGGCGCAACTTTTCGGGTAAGCTCCTCTGTGGTGTTGGCTTCGACTATTATGAAGCCGTAGCGGTATGTGAACCAGCCCGCGACAGGTTTGATGGCTTGCATTGCTGCTCCAACCTTCTTCTGCATATCGGGACGGTTCTCGAATTCGTTCTTGAAATCAACAGGCGGATTGAATTCTATCATGAACTTCATTGTGGGTCAAAGTAAGCAACTCGCGGAAAGCATTTAACAGTTTTCATGTCTGCCGAAACTTCATGGAGGGTTAGCGTGTCCTGTGTTTGGGGGTTCCGAGGACGAAGACTTTGCTGCCCTCCACCCTGACCTTCATGCCGAACCTGGCGTAATCTTCCTCTCCGATTCGCGTCGCCCTAATTCGTAGTGAGTAAGCCAGGTTGTTGGCCGCGTTCTCAGTTCTGCACCGAACCTTGAAACCCTTCAGAATTCCCCTTGCGACGAGCATGAGCTTCCGGTCCCTAAGGCCATACGCTACTCGTTTATGGAACGTTCCTTGCCTATACTCTTTGAGACCCGACATCATCCCGAATCAAAGCCTACCTGAAGGAATCGATGGCTTCCAATTATTGTTGCCTGATTTTCTCCAAAATCCCAAGGAACTCATCGTAGTTCTGTTCGAGTTCGGGTGAGATGAAATACATAGCCCCGTAGCCCTCCCCCGCTTCTATTACAAGCCGATTCTTAGCTAAGGCTCCTAAGTGGTGGCGGATTGTTTTGTAATCCATCCCTAGCTTTTGTGCCAGCTGGTTCGCATTCATAGGCTTCTCCTTTAGGCAGACGACTAGACGGGCGCGGTTTGGGGCGCCCCTATTCCCGGCGAAGACCCACCAGATTACACGCCGCACCGCGTTCGACAAATTCGATTCTGAAGACTTGACTTCGGTACTAGCACCTTATAGGATAACCGTCGGCTGATTCTAGCATCTTCCTCGAATTAGTAAAAGTGTCTTTCGTCCCTAGATCTTACCTTCGAAAGTCCGAAGTGTACCGCGCAGGAGACACAATAGAACTTGACCACGCGCTGACGTGCGATGTACGTTCCCTTGGAGCGAAGTTCACGTGCAAGCGACGCGTCCACCAACGAGATCCATTGAGTGTCACGTTTGGCCTTGTCTCTTGGAACTGGCCTACCGCAGTGGTTGCACTGGATCATCTCGCTCCGCCCTTTTCCTCCCTTGCTTCGTCCGCGGGACTTTCTCTTCTTCGTCAAATCTTATCCGCCACCGTAAACCCGCTTGTGCGGCGCTTAAACGTTGTTATGAGCTCTAGGCGCGTATTAGAGCGGCTAGTAGGATTTGGCGAAGTATGTTACCTTCGCCGCAGTGTTTGCACAATATATGCAGCTTGAGAATAGTTTTTCGTCCGTGAGAGGGATTGTGCGAATAGTTGCTCCTGTTTCATTCTTTATGGCCTCCTCGCATTCACTTCGCCCACACCAACAGGCCCTTACGAACCCGCCGCGGTCATTTAGGTTCTTCTTGAATTGGCCATAGTCGGTTGCCTGGCTTATTGAATCGTTGAGGGCTGATTTCGCTTTAGAGTACAGAGACTTCTGTATCTCGTCCAGGCATCTCTGAACTTCATCAACAATGGCGTCATCTTTGACCGCGAGTTTCTGTGAGTTGTCACGCCGAACCAATGTAACTTGATTCTTTTCAACGTCTTTCGGTCCGATTTCTACCCGAAGGGGGACCCCCTTGAGCTCCCATTCGTTGAACTTCCACCCAGGGGTGTATTGCTCACGGGAGTCCACATGCACAGCTAGCCCGGCTTTAGATAACTTCTCGGCGGTGGTTCGAACCTTTTCCGCGACGGCTTCGCTCCGCTCAGTCTTGTAGTATATCGGAACGATGACAGCCTGAATCGGAGCGATTCGAGGCGGGACGACCAATCCCTTATCGTCGCTGTGAAGCATGATCATAGCGCCAATCAGTCGCCAGGAAACGCCCCACGAAGTTGTCCAGGCGAAGTGCGTCTGTTCATCCTGCCCCAGGTATTTGATTTGAAAAGGTTTGGAGAAATTCTGTCCAAGATTGTGTGATGTTCCCATCTGCATTGCTTTCCCATCCGGCATCATTGCTTCAAGAGTTGTCGTGTAGAGGGCCCCGACGAATTTCTCTTTCTCGCTTTTGTAGCCAGTTAGTACCGGGGCCGCCATCTGATCCTCCACGAGTTGACGATAGAATTCCAGTATCATCATTACCTCTTTGTCGGCATCTTCCTTCGTGGCGTGTACGGTGTGGCCTTCCTGCCACAGATATTCCGAGGTCCTGATGAAGGGTCGAGTCGCGGTGATTTCGGACCTCAGTACCGAGTTCCAGAGGTTGATCAACAGCGGCAGGTCTCGCCAGCTTCGAACCCACCTTGAATACGCGTCATTGACGATGGTTTCAGATGTGGGACGAACCGCGAGCCGTTCTGAGAGCTTGTTCTCTCCAGCTTCGGTTACCCAGAATACCTCCGGGGTGAACCCCTTGAAATGCTCTGCCTCTTTCTTGAGGTAGCTCTCCGGAATGAAAAGTGGGAAGTAAGCGTTCGAGTGACCAGCTTCCTTGAGCTTCCGGTCCAACCACTCTTTGATCTTCTCCCATATCGAGTACCCGTAGGGGCGAAGAACCATGAACCCCTTCATGGGGGCATAGTCAGCGAGTTCAGCCTTGGTCACTACCTGCGTATACCATTCCGAAAGGTCCTCTGCCTTCTTCACAGTAATGCCAATTTCCTTACTCAAGGCACAATCGCTCCCGCGAATTATTCCGCATATCGACTAGTGAAGGAGTTCGTTTAAGCTTCTGGAAGGAAAACACCGGAACTTTCCAAGTGTACCATTGCCTCAACAGACAGTCGGTGTGCTGCATTACCATATTTAGTGTTTGCTCGAATTTGCGATGCGTTGCCTTGAGTGCCTCGCCCAGCTGCACCTTGGCCTATTATTCCTACTTGTCAGCGTTTCTGGACTGGCCCTGAACCGTTGGTTTGCTATATTCCAAATGTTGGGCCTAAGGCCTTTATTGCCGCGTCAGTAGAGTCCGCTTGGCGTCCGTTTCATGTCGAGAAATGATGATGCGAGGGTCGAGAGAGACTCGCTTGGGTCTGTACGGGTGCCGTTGCAAGCTTACTACGGCCCGGAGACTGCAAGGGCTGTTGAGAACTTCCCAATCAGTGGTATAAGGCCGCTGCCAGAATTCATTAAGGCAACGGTTCTAGTCAAGAAAGCTGCGGCCGATGCGAATCTCTCACTGGGTTTTTTGGATAAGAGAGTGGGGCAGGCAATTGTTTCCGCAGCTGATGAAATCCTTAACGGTGCTCTTCAAGACAATTTTGTCGTAGATGTTTTTCAAGCTGGTGCAGGGACTTCCCACAACATGAACGCGAACGAAGTCCTGGCGAACAGAGCCATCGAAATACTTGGCGGCCGAAAGGGCGACTACAAGCTCGTAAGCCCCCACGACCACGTTAACATGGGCCAATCCACTAACGACACCTATCCAACTTTCATTCGCGTAGCGAGCGTATTGATGGCTAAGCCACTCATTGAAGCCCTTGCCTCCCTGAAGCAGGGCTTTGATGAGAAGGCGAAGGAATTCGATCACATAGTGAAATCCGGCCGTACACATTTGCAGGACGCAGGTGCAATTCGCCTAGGCCAAGAGTTTGCAGCTTGGGCGAAAATTACGGAAGATGACCTCCAAACCGTAGAACATGCTGGGGACAAGTTGCTGGAACTCAACTTGGGGGGGACGGCCGTTGGTACCGGCTTGAACGCGGACCCGAGGTACGTGAAACTTGCGGTGGAGAACCTATCCAAATACACGGGTTTCAAGTTCCGAGTTGCACGCAACTATGCGTCGTTGATGCAATCTATGGCCGATTTCGTAACGTTCTCGGCTGCCCTCCGCACATTGAGCGTTGATCTGACGAAGGTCGCTAATGATCTGCGCCTGATGAGTTCTGGGCCAGCCACCGGAATTGGAGAAATAGTCCTACCAGCTGTACAGCCTGGATCCTCGATAATGCCAGGTAAGATAAACCCAAGTATTGCTGAAATGCTAAACATGGTTTGCTTCGAAGTCATTGGGAAAGACGTAACCATTATGATGGCCGCCCAAGCGAGCCAGCTAGAACTGGACGTGATGATGCCCGTAATCGCATACGACCTAACACAGTCACTCATGATCCTAACGAATGCCGTACGCGTATTCAATGAGCGGCTCGTGAAGGGTATTAAAGCGAATGAGGAAAGGTGTACAGCTTTGCTTGAGAAAAGCGCGGGGGTCGCGTTAGCCCTCAACCCGTTCATTGGCTATGAGAAAGCAGCTGAAGTTGCAAAGGAAGCACTGGCGCGTGGGGTCCCATTGCGCGAGGTGGTGTTGGAAAAGGGCTTACTTTCAGCTCATCAACTCGATGAAATATTGGACCCCTTCGCGATGACGACGCCCGGAGTCCACGGAAAGGAAAAGAAAAAGTAGGGCTGTTCTAAACTAAGGCTTCGAACAGTGAAGTAGTGTCTCGGTGGTACAGGTCCTGCTTGGTGAGTGGGACTTCTTTGTACGACGGCATCCTGTTCGCTATCATATCCTCGTAGGTTGGTTCCTGTATTCTGTAGAACACCCCGATTGGTACTTTCTCGCCCCACTCGAAGGACCGGATTATTGCTTGACCTTTCATCTGGTTTACTTCGTTCGAGTCGTTCGGGTCTTTGACGGTTCCATCGTAGCCCGTTTCTTCTAACTTGTACAGCCTCGGTGCCTTAGAGGCCAAGTCGGCGCCCGCGTACCATTCCTTCGTGTTTATGTCGTTGTATGTTGGGCAGGTCTGCAGCACATCGACCAGCGCACTACCCCTATGAAGGATAGCTGCCTTCAGAATTTCCTTCAAATGCCTGACATCGAGGGAATAGCTGCGTGCCACGAAGGTATAGCCAGCGCTGATAGCGGTCGCGAGGGGGTTTATTCCCTCAATGATCGCTGGGGCTGGCATAGATTTGGTTCTCAGCCCTTTCGGTAAAGTTGGAGAGGCTTGGCCTTTGGTTAAGCCGTACACTTGGTTATCATGTACAACGTAGGTGAAGTCAAGGTTTCGCCTGCCCGTGTTGAGAAAATGGCCTGCACCAATTCCATAACCGTCGCCATCGCCGCCGACGGCGACCACGGTCAGCGCCGTGTTTGCAAGCTTGATTCCAGTTGCTATCGGCAAAGACCGCCCGTGGAGCGTGTGAAAGCCGTAGGTGTTTACGAAGTGTGGTGTCTTTCCGGAACAACCTATGCCAGAAACTATGGCGACATCATGTGGTTCCAGTTTGAGTTCGAACAGCGCCATCTGCACCGCGTTTAGTATGCCAAAGTCGCCGCAACCTGGGCACCAGTCGTTATGTACCTTAGTTCTGAAATCTTTGAGTTCAAGCATGGGCCATCACGACCTCCTTGGTGCCGTTCTTAATTGCCTCTTTAACTCCCTCATAGACCTCATTCTGCGAGAACGGCCTGCCATTGTACTTGAGAACCTTGTAATCCATTGCTATCCCTGTGTGTTCCCTAATCAACGCTCCCAACTGCCCGGTGTAATTATTCTCAATTAACACTCTCTTCTTCGCGTTCGAAAGATGTTTGGTCACCAATTCCGTAGGGAACGGGCTCATGTATCTGATTTGAAGGAAATTGCATCTGATCGCGTCTGCTTCGAGGTCCTGCATCCCGTCAAGAATTGCACCCTTCGTTGACCCCCAACCCACGAGGGTTATGTCTGCTTTCTCGGGGCCAAAAAAGTTAACTTTCTTCTCATCTGGAATCAACTCGTTAGCCAGCTGAAGTTTGTGCATACGTTTTTGCATCATCTTGACACGGTTTTCTGAGTTTTCTGTTATGCTACCAAACTCGTCATGCTCATCGCCGGTTGTGTGGAATATTCCCCCAGCCATTCCAGGAATAGTTCTTGGCGAAATGCCAAGTGGCGTAAACTCATAGCGTTTGTAGGGACCCTTCCCGGCCAGATCCGTTTCTGAGAGCATTTGGCCGCGGTCAATTTTCAGGTCCCTCGTATCAAACATCGGAACGGTACGGTAGCTTGAGGCGAGAAACTTGTCAGCAATTACGACGACCGGCATTTGAAGCCTCTCAGCGTAATTGAATGCGTCAAATGTGTCGCTGAAGCATTCAACTACATCACCTGGAGCGACGGCCATTCTAGGGAACTCTCCGTGGCCTGCGTGCAAGACAAATTGGAGGTCTCCTTGCTCAGTCCTAGTCGGAAGGCCAGTTGAAGGGCCCGTACGCTGGTACAAGATTATGACTGGGCCTGGAGCCTCTGTATGGCCAGCCCAACCGAGTCCTTCAGCCATCAAGGAGAAACCTGGACCTGAAGTTGAGGTTGCCGCACGAACGCCTGCATGCGCAGCACCCGTTGCCATGAGTACTGCGGAAATCTCATCTTCAGTTTGGACAACTACAATGTTGAAGTCCTTTTGGTGGTTCTCCAAATATTCACTTTCGTCCGTCGCAGGAGTGATGGGGTAGTAAGTTTGAAAACCGCAACCTGCCCTAAACTTTCCGATTCCAACAGCTGCAACTCCTCGAATCACCATTCGCTTCTCCTGTAATGGTATCGGATGGAGCTTGTACGCGAAACCGTCCTGGAAATTCTTCTTGACATAGTCATATCCGTGACGTGCTGCCGTCACATTGAGCTCACCAAGGGCAGCCTTTCTTCCCGAGAAACCTTCTTTGATCGCTGACGCGACTACATCAAAGTCATAGTCGATCAAAGCCATTGACGCACCGAAAGCCACAGTGTTTGTCATAACCTGATACTTGCTCAGCTCATGCTCGTGGCCAGTCTCCTTCAAAGCCTCGATCAATACGGCCATGTATGGGACGGCGTACAGGCTGACATCTGGGCGTCCGATTTCCTCTGGCTTCAACTTTAGAGCGGAATCGAATACAATCGCCCCGCCAGGGCTAACTTCATTCCTATGGCCGTTGTGTGATGGGTACTCCTTATGCAAGTCACCAAACAGAGTTTCCTTGTCAAGCGCTATGAGAAGGTCGATCCAGTCGACGTGTGATCGAACTTCCCTATCGGAGGCACGTACTCGATAGTAACTGTGCTCTCCCTTGATGTTTGAGTGGTATTCGATGTTGGAAAAAACATGAAGCCCGCCGCGGGCACAAGCCTTTGCGAATGTTTCGGCAACAGAGTTAATTCCGCTGCCTTGAGGGCCACCTATGACCCAAGTAAGGTTGTTCTCTTCCGGCACTTTTGATTCCTTCTTCGTGTGCTCCGTTTTCATCGCTATTAGGCTTTACGAGGCCTAAAACTTCACCCTCATGTATTCGAGGGTTTCGTTTGAGTCGAGTACGACATACAAGGCCCCCATATGCGCCATTAACTCTCGCCTATGATTTGCAACCATACTTCACGTCTCGTGCGCGGGCCATCGAGTTCGACCACAAAGACGTTCTGCCAAGTCCCCCTAATGAGTCGGCCATCTACGATTGGGAACATTCGAGAATGCCCGAGAAATGCCGCAGCCAAGTGGGCGTCGGCATTATCGTCGATAGCGTTGTGGCCATAGCTCCAAGACCTTGGGAACACATCCTCGACCTTGGCAAGCATGTCCTGCATAAGGCCGCTTTCATGTTCGTTTGCGACTATAGCGGCAGTTGCATGAGGTACACTGATGATGCACGTTCCATTCTTTATTCCAGCTTCTTCAACGAAATTCATCACTTGAGGCGTGATATCGATGAGTTGCCTTCTTTCAGACGACCTCAATGTCAGAAGCTTGTTAATGACGACCGTTCAACTGCACCTCGTTATGGTGCAGATAAGAGGAGAGGGGATTGAAAAAGGAAGGGGACGAAGCCCGGTTACATCCGAGCTTCACTGGTTGGAATGGGTGGCAGCTCTGGGAAGCGCTCCTTCATCTTCTGTTCGGCTACGAGGTTGGCTTCCTGAAGGATTTTCTGCGACTCTCCACTGGATGACGAAATATCGAAAGTGTTCTCACTAGTTTCTCCAACTTCCATGCTCAGTTCTTCAAGTGTCTCGTTTACGCTGGAGAGTTCTAATGAGACCTCAGGCATCACGCCTTCCAGTTGCGACTTCAGTGTTCTTACAACGCCTGCAATCGGCATCATTGTGGCGGCTAGTTGGCCGAATTCGTTCACTGCTTCCAATCTTAATGTAACTTGTTCAAGTGCTAGTTCACTGTGTAAGATGACTTTCGCCATCTTTCTGAGTTCGGCGCATTCGTTGGCGTAGATTGACGCGAGTTCAGTGTTCTTCCCCTGAACTGCCAAAACGCATTTCCCATAGAGTGCTTGGTCGCGTTCCTGCATATGGTATGAGGTTCTCTCGAGTTTTCGTTGCTGGATCTTTAGTTTGAATAGGCATTCGCTGATGCGCTGCTTCATTGGAGTTGGGTGAATTGCTTCCTTGAGCTTCTTACTCCACGGAGTTCTTTCTTTGAACATACTATCTATCCCCCCTTTGTGAGTGTTCCATTCCCGTCGCTTTGGTTCGCTGCTGTTTCGCGTTCGTTGGCCAAGATCTTCAGGAAATTGCCGAGCCTGCCTTCTTCAAGAGTTCGGATTATTGATCCGGTGTATTCGATCTTGACATTGAGGGATCTCAGTTTCGTCATCAACTTCTCGATTTCCGACTTGTTCTTACCCACCAAGAAAACAAGCCCTTCAGGTTCGCCCAGTGAGCTCACCACTTTCACCGTTTGGGGGATTGCCGCAATTTTCTCAATAATTGAATCCCTTTCGGTGTCTCTCGGGAAGCTGGCGCCAACTAAGATTTGTTCCGCTACTCCAAGTTTCTCCAGATCTAGGTCTGCTGTATAGTCCTTGATTACTCCGTTCTTCTCCAACTTGTTTACACGGTAGGCGACGACATTTGGATGAAGACTCAGTTTGCGCCCGATCTCTGCAAAGGAGTACTTCGCGTTTTCGACAAGTTCCGCCAGGATCTTGTAGTCTACTGCATCAATCATTTCATTCTTACCTCAAAGTGCTTTGTATGTTTCGAACCACTTATCGTAAAGGCCCAACATTTGGAGTGAAACGCTTGGTTTCCGTTTTCTCAAAATCTCTCTGAAATCATCCATCGTGATGGGTCGCGCTTGACCTTGAGCCTTCAGCGTGTTGCCCTCGAATAATTCACGCACAACCCTCGTTTGGGCCCCTTGGAATATGTCCCGAAAATCGCTCCCAGAGTAGCCTTCCGTCTTCTGAATTAGGACCTCTCGGTCTATGTCATGGTCCAGCCGAAGATCCTTCGCGTAAATGCCGAACAATTCTCGTCTAGATTCAGAGTTCGGGAGTGGAACATAGATTCTCTTCTGGAACCTACGGATGAATGGCTCATCTATTGCCCAAGGCTTGTTGGTCGCTCCAATGACGTAAACATGGCTTTGGCGTTTCTTATCCAAGATGTTGTCCATTTCCTTGAGAAATTGGTTGCGGGTTCTTACCTCGCCACCTACTTCGTCTCCACGAATTCCAACCAGCGAGTCCACTTCATCAACGAAAATTATGACGGGGTGGCCTTCTTTAGATGCTTTGTGAGCCGAACCAAAGAGTTCAGCAACATTCTTTTCAGATTCACCAAGCCACTTCGACATGATCGAAGCGGCATCAACGCTGTAGAATACTGCATCAATTTCGGTCGCAATTGCGGCGGCAAGAAGAGTTTTCCCGCAGCCCGGTGGGCCGAAAAACAATATTCCTCTGGGCCAACCTAATGGGAAAAGGTCTGGGCGCTTCACTGGAAAGACTATGGATTCTTCGA
>Ga0208037_1000588_pt1 | contig 21098 bp, 19 predicted proteins | sample June2015DPH_13_1_3_FD_184710 | JGI IMG/M metagenome (GOLD analysis project Ga0208037, IMG submission 184710) | Peatland microbial communities from SPRUCE experiment site at the Marcell Experimental Forest, Minnesota, USA - June2015DPH_13_100... | ecosystem: Environmental > Terrestrial > Soil >...
CGTGCCTGAGCAGGCGACGAACCACGACGCAAAAAGGAGCCCGGCGAATGTGTTCCGGCGTGCGGGCAGAAGGCTCCCCGTCAGGAAACGGGTCATTTGCCTTCCGAACTTCCTCCCGGATGAAGTCGGCTGCCCGTTCACGCAGAAACTTCTCGAACCCTCTCATGAAGTCGCAGCGGGCGGAGCGGGTCGCCTGGTGGCGGCCTTCTTTCTGCGGCTCGAACTGCCAGCACCCCTGCTCCCGGAAGGTAAGCAATCCTGCCCGTGCGGACTCTGGGTTGGCGCAGGCCCCCCAGTCCGGCCACGTGCGGAATAGCTCCGTGAACCAGTAGCATGTTGCGCAGTCGGGCCGGTCTTCCCGGCGGCCCAACCATTTGCGCTCGCCGTGCGGCTCCCAGTCCGAAGGGAGCGTTCGGCAGACATCCCACAGCTCGTCATCGCTCGGATTCCCTGCTTCCATCCTCCACTCCCATCAAGCTGCCGCTCACGGCTGCCATTTATCGGAACAGCCATGCCACAATTTCCTGGGCGAGGGCGTGCTTCTCCGGCCCGTCCGGCAGCGCCTTCATCCTCGCCCACTTCCCGTCAAAGCCGAACTCGGCGGCACGCCGCTCGTATTCCTTCCCGGCTTCTTCCATCCTGCGGCGCTCTTCGTCTTGGTGCTCGGGGCAGGCGAGAAGCTCAACCCGATTCTTGCAGCGGGCATGGTCGCCATCCTCCAGCGGGAGACGGCATCCACGGCACAGGCAAACGGACGGCTCCGTCTCCCCACGGCGCAGCGCTGTTCCGTTGCACTCCCACCAGTGACCGGCGACATCACAGAAGTGCCTGTGGCTCATTTCGCCTCCCTCTTCGCTGCTTCAGCTACCACTGAGCCGTCCCGGCGCACCTTGGCCGCCTTGCTGCCGACCTGCACGCTCTTGTTGGGTTTTACTGCGACGGGGCGGCACGGCGCAGAATCTAGCCGATGTCCTGCCCGACGTGCTGCTCGTAGTCCCGGTAGAACAGTTCGAGCGACTCGCATGTGCCGAGGTTGTTGAACCGGCACAGGGTGAACTCCCCGGCAATCTTCCGCAGCACGTCCCGGCATGCCAGGAGCGCGGAGGCGGTGCCCACTGTGAACTCGATTGCGACCCAGTCACCATGCCCCCGCAGCCGGATGCCTCCGGCGGCCATGACCCCGAGCAGAATCTTCTTGCGGTTCTCGCCGTCGTAGTCGTTGGGAATGTCCCGGATGGCCTCCCGGACGGCATCGGGCAGGCCGATGCTGGCGAGGTTGCCGGGGCGTTTCGCCCAATCAGCGTGCTCGTCAATGAATGACCACTGGCCTGTGTGTGCGTTAATCCAAACGCCCTCTCGGAGGTGCCCCATACCCAACGTGCCTCGCAGATTTAAGTTGAACAAGATGCTTGGGCCAAACTCCGAACAGGCCCGCCGAGCGAAGCAGCGCACCTTGCTGCCATCACCGCTGTCCGGTGCCATGGCAAGTTCGGCAGTCGCCCGAGTTCTGGCAGGCAGTGCAGTGGTCGGGGTACGTGTCCACCGGACCGTAGCCGGGATAGCCGAAGTGGCCCGTGCCCTTGCACACTTGGCATTTTCCCGTTCCATGACAACTGCTGCATTCCTTCTTCATGTGAGCCTCCGCAAATGAGGATGGAGCAGACATTGCTGTTGACCAGGGTGGTTCAGCTAATCTGCTCTTGGTGATTCTGCACGCAATAAACTGCAAACCGGAGAGTGATGCTCCTGCGTGCCGTTGCCAGCACCGGCGCTCGCCCTTCCGTTCTTCCGCTCCGCCTTGCCCGGCATCTTCTCGCCAGCCGCAGCGCCGTCGCACAGCCCCGCCAGCCTCGTCCGGTATTTCGTCGTGAGCGCCCGTGCCTTCCCGATGGCCGTTCCGGCCTTGTTGAGTTGCCCCTCAATTTCATCAATGTCCACGAACGTCCGCTGGACCTCGTTGGCCAGGGCTGCGTTCCTTTGCAGGAAGTCCGGCCCTTCGGCCCTCATCTGCTCGAACACCGGGCGCAGCACTTCGAGGTCACGGGGGAGCCATGCTCGGGTGGAACGCAGCAGCCAAATCCCGTCCTCCAGCGCCCATCGGCACTGCCGGTCAACATGCCTTAACTGCGATTCCTCCCTAGTCACGAGCACGGCGACCGGAAGCTTGCGCTCCCTGGCGTCCCGCACCAGCTTCCTGATGTCTGATTCGGCGACGGTGGCCTTGTCCTTGATGTCCACGACCATGGTTGGCTCAAGGGCTTTCCCGGCCGCATCGCTGAACGCCATCAGGTAATCGCCGTTGCGTGGAAGCTTCTCCCCAACCCAGATGCCCGGCCACGACCGCGCCTCCTCGGCGAAGTCCAGTTCCTCCCTTTTCCCGACACGGGCCACCTTCTTCATCTCGGCCTCAAGCTCGTGGTTCCGCTCGCGGAGGCTGGCTATCTCCTGGAGGTAGTCTTTCCCCTGGCGGCTGAGGTCGTTCGCCCTTGCCTTCTCGCCGCTCAGCGCAGCCTCAAGCTCGGCTCTCGCCCTGGCGACCTCGGCCTTCTTCTGCTCTTCCGCCAGCCTCTGGGCGGCCTCAAGCTCCGCAATTTGCTTCGTCAGTGCGGCAAGCTGCTTCTGCAACTCTTTCTCGGCAGCTAGACGTTCCTCCTGCCTGGCATTGTCCAATGTGGTGGAGGCATTCTTTTCGAGTCCCTTCAGGCGGGCGGCAAGCTCGCTCTTCTCGGCCTGGAGCTTCTGCAATTCGGCATTGTGCTTGTCGCTTGCGGCGGCCAGGCGCTTCGTGAGTTCGACCTCGAATTTTGCCCAGCGGGCCTGCTCGGCATCCTTCTCCTTCTTCAGGATGAGGCGAATGGCCTCTTCTGCGCTGAGCTGGGCAATTCGGGTGAAGTCTTTCATGCCCAGCCGCTCAAGCACTTCCGTCCGGCTGAGTTCGCCCTTGCCAAGGCACAGCGGGCATTCGATGGCCTCGGGGAGGGCGGGTGTGGAATCTGGCATAAGCGTTTGCCTCCGATGACGGGATTTGGGTTGGAACCACAGCACGCCGTCAGCTATTTGAAAACCAGCGGTCCGGCTAGGATGGAAGTCGTCATTGTACCCTCACCATCCCTGCTGCCTTTAATTCGCCGTAGGTCGATTGGAGCCACTCCTCGACCGCCTCGCTCGCGGGCACTCCCAGGTCTGCCAGGCTTTGCATAACCCTAGTGGCCAGGCCGTCCCAGTCGCCAGCGTCAATAAGATTGCCGCAGGGGTCGCACGTCCCCCACTCCGGGGTGAAGCGGTGCTCCTGAAGTAGTGGACCGCTTTCCATGAACGCCCGGACCCGCACGGTGCTGTTGTCCGCCGTCCTGTATGTCCTTGCCGGGCAAGGGGCGTTGCAGAAATCGCAGTTCATCATTTGGGAAACATCCGCCATGGGTCTTCACTCGGGATTCTGCGGGCGAGAATCAAGACCATTAAGATTGACGGCTGCCCTGAGGCTGCAATCTCGGGTGAATCAGCAGCGGCTGGCCATCACGAGAGTGGAAGACCTCGATGACGACTTCACGCCGTGCTGCACTGGCCTTTCGGAGCAGGGGCTGCATTTCATCCGCCTCGCTGAGTCGGCGCAGCGCCTCGGTCATGGCGGCGCTGGGCTTTCTTGTGCAGGAGCCGGATGGCCGGCAATACCGGATGACGATTCCAGGGTTGTATATGGCGTCCATCGTTTCTCCCTCTTGCATTAGGCTAGGCACTCCACGGGCGCTTGGAACGTCGGCACTGGCTGGAGTTCGCTGACTTGTGCGGATTCGCCCTTCATTGCTGCTCGGGTGAAGCGCACCACACTGGCTCGTGAAACAGCGTACTTTTTGGAAACCTGGGTCAGCGACATTCCCGACAGGCGGTCATGCACCAACGCCGAGCGGTCGATGGCGAGAGGGGCACGGCCCATAGGCAGTCCTTCCAGCCGACGCCGACGCATCCCAGCCCGGATGCGCTCGACTATCAGTGAGCGCTCGAACTCGGCCATGGCACCGACTATCTGGAACATCAGCCGCCCGGAAGGCGTGCTAAGGTCCCAATTGTCCTTTAGGCTCGCGAAGGTCACACCTAGCGCCTCCAACTCGGATATGGCGATGACTAGGTGCTTCAAGGAGCGGCCAAAGCGGTCCAGCTTCCAGACGAGGATTGCGTCGAAACGGCGCTGATGGGCGTGGGCCATCAAACGATTCAAACTCGGGCGAGAATCCTTGGACCCGGACACGCCCGCATCAACGTATTCTCCAACGTTTTCCCACCCACGGCGGGAGGCATACTCCCGCAACTCGACGAGCTGCGTCTCGGGATTCTGGCCATTGAGTGTGGAGACTCGGGCGTAAAGCGCCACTCGCATGTTTTATTGCTCTCCTTTCGTCCGTCCGCTGGGGCGGGCCGGGCATCACGGAGCGGAAAACAGAGGCAGTTGACACGGGGCGCTGCGCCCACAGAGACTGCCCTCCCTCAAGTTCCCCGCCCTTGGCCCACGGCGGGCGTCGCCCTTGTACAGCAGCAGCATGGGAGGCCGCTTTCTCGCCTGAATCACGAAGTTTCGCCCCGTATCCCAATCAATCTCTGCATACTCGATTTCAAAGACGCGCCCTGGGCGGCCCGCTCGCCGGCATTCCGGGAACATGTCGAAGGCTTTTTCCTGGGCGGCCTCAGGGGCGTCCGCCAGGACGATAGCGGTGGTGCCCAAATCGCCTGGGCGGTTCTTGAAATCGACGGCGTACATGCGGGGCTTGATGCCGGGGAGTGGTTCCACATTTATGATATACCTTGGACCGAGCGGTTTTTCGGGGGAAAATTGAAGCTGGGAAAGTGAATGTCTCCCGACAAGATTCTGCCTGCGGGTATTGGGGCGGGAGGCCCATCAGGTCCTCCCCTGCCCCAAGGTTCTGCATCACCCCCAATACAATCTCCCGCCACTTCTTTCGGAGCACATCGGGGCCAATCCTGGCGCGATTTTTGGGGCAATCTAAGCAACAGTCTGGCGCTTGGGCAAAAAAAATAGGCCCGCCCCCCGTTGCGGTGGGAGCGGGCCTATGGACTGCTGAAATCAAGATGGCACCGACCAGAGTGCCTAGTATAGATACCCGTATTCCAAACTTTTCTTCTCTCGAAAACCCCCTGCCCTGAATTTCCCCCGGAACCTTCCGAGCGGCTTTGCCAGCGGGCTGAAAATACCGACTACGGAAGGTATTTAACAGGGAGCCAGATAATTTCAAGCTCCCTTTGCAGGCTCCTTGACCGCAGAAAGAAGGCAGACCGTGAATTACGAAGAGATAAGAAAGACGAAAGAGAAGTTCGATGCATACGTCGGCAGCTACATCAAGACACACCCGCTTGAGAGCAACCGGGAAATCGGCTTGGCCGTGGGAATCCCCGAATGGAAGGTGCAGGCAATTGCCCAAAAGCAGGGAATACGGCGATTGGGCGGGCACCCCGGAATCCGCCTGTGCTCAGAGCACCCCGAGACCGAGAAGGAAGGGGTGAGCTAATATGAACGCTGAAACCAAGACATACGCCGACCAGCAGATTGCCGAGACCCCCAACATGCGCCTTCGCTTCGCTTGCATGCTTGCGCAGCACGGCTTCCACTTTGCCCCCGCCAGGCCAGGCGAGACACACGGGGATATAGGATGGAACTCGGATGCCACGGCAGACCCCGAGAAAATCAAGGGCTGGCTTGCTTCCGGCTACCAGCTCGTGATGGTGGCGAAGTTCGGGAAATGCGCCGCCCTGGACGTCGACGACTGGCAGGGATGCCTTGACGCAGGCTTTGACCCGAAATGGATTGAAGGGGAATTCAAGGTGAACACGCCAAGCGGGGGATTCCATATCTACCTGCCCTGGCACGCTGCCTTCGATGCCTTCACGGGCGCAAAGGCGGACGCCTTCGGTCCGAACGACAGTGTTCGGCCGATGGCCGAACTCAAGCTGAACAATGCCTCCATAGCTGCCCCCGGCAGCTTCCGCCGTGCTTCCGATGACGGCAGGAAGCGTGAAGGGTTCTATATCCCCGATGGCGGCAAGGCCATACCCTGCCCCCATGCCCCCGCCTTGGCGGAATGGTTCAAGTCCCACGGCAAGGCGAAGGATACACCGAGATACACGGGCAGCAAGGAAAAGTGGGAATTTCACCCGGACTTCAATACGGATGGCTTCCTGGAATGGAACGAGACTTCCCTGGCGGACGGCGACACGGAAGGGATGCATGAAGACAGCTATGATTTGGTGCTGGCCGAATGCCCGCTCTGCCATAAGCCCGCAAGACCCAACTCCACACAGACAAATTTCGTGACCAAATTCAAGCTCGGGGGAAATGGGTACGGGTTTGTCTGTTGCGCCTGCGATGTGAACACCCGCCAGGAATTTGAAGTACGGATGGCGGAAGAATATCCCGACTGGGCGCCTTGGCCGGACCCAATCTATCGGCACGATGACCTAAACCTTCTGTTAGCCGATGGGGCAAAGGCGGGGCTGGAAGTGGTGGAATTGGTCAACGGGCCGGACCCTGAGCCTGAGTCCGGGACCGGGAAGGCAATTGGTGCGGAGCAATGCCCGCCCGAAATACACGGGACCACATCCATTGAAGCAGGCCCCCCGCCTGAAGAACCGGCTCCTGAACCCAAGGAACCGGATAACACCATCATCCTGGCCGAGCGTGAAGGGGTGAACGAAGACGGCGATCCCTGCAACATCAAGATGACAGGCGTCCTGGCTTCCAATGTCACGACCGAGAAGCTGGAATGGCTCTGGGAGCAACGGATACCGGCGGGCAAGATAACCTGGCTTGCCGGAAAACCAGACTGCGGAAAATCGCTGGTGCTTCTTGACCTGATAGCCCGCACGACCACGGGGCGTGACTGGCCGGATGGCGCCAAGAACACACTGGGTCCGAAGGATGTATTGCTGGCCGCATCGGAAGACGGACTGGGCGACACGGTCGTCCCGCGCCTTATGGCTGCGGGAGCGGACCTGACACGGGTGCGGATTCTCCAGCGCATGGTCGAGAAAAAGCCCACGGAAGACAGGGCCAGAAGACGCCAGCTACAGCTTGCCAGGGACACGCAGATGCTCAGGCTGATGCTCAGGAACAACCCCGAAATTGTGATGGTAGCGATAGACCCCATCACGGGATACTTCGGCGATGCCGACCCGAACAAGGACAAGGAAATAAGGCCCGTGATGGAAGCCATCAACCGTGCGTGCGAGAATTCCGGGGCTGCCTTCGTAGCCGTAGTCCATCACAACAAGCGGACGGACGTCGACGCCCTTCAGAAGATACTCGGGGCGTCCAGTGTGGCCGGTGTGTCCAGGGCGGCTTGGGGATTCAGCCGTGACCCGGAAGACAAGGAGACACTCAGGATGTCACGCATAAAGGGGAACCTGTCCAAGAAGCGCAGCGGGATGAAATACCACATAGCCGACAGGACGGTCCCCATGGCGGACGGCAGTGAATCCACGCTTCCGTTTGTCGAATGGGCGGGGGAATGTTCCGAAGATGCCGATGAGCTTCAGGCACAGGACCGGGAGAAGAGCCGCAATGGCGAGATGACGGCAGTAGGCAAGGCAAAGGCATGGCTGAAATGGCGGCTGAAGGATGGCCCTGTTGAGTCCAATGCCCTGTTCAAGGAAGCAAGCGATGCGGGGATAAGCAGGGCGAGCCTTTTCAGGGCAAAGGATATGGAAGACAGCGAGCTTGCCCCCTGCCATAAATCAGGGACGCAATGGTTCTGGCGTCTGGCAACCCCCGAAGGCGAGATGGCTCGGATGATTGCCGGTATGGGCAAGACGCCCAAGTGAAAATTCAACTTGCTCAAACTCTCATACTGAGTGAGTTGAGTGAATTGAGTAAGTTGGGTAAGTTGATTGAGACACGTGTACTCATGTATCGCCGTGTAGGGTATCCTTAGATTCAATGAGTATATTTATATATATGAGCAACTTCCAAGGCAACTTACTCAACTTACTCAATTCACTCACTCACTCACGTATAGAAATTTGAGCAAGTTGAAATCCTACGGAAGCAAGGGGCAGGATGAAATCAGGCTGTCATTCCTGCCATCCAGACCCCCGACCTGCCCCACGTCGTCGCCACCGGCCATCACTGACACCACTGCCGACGTACCATTTGCGGCCTGCCGATGCTCTGGAAAGGGCAATCGCCGCAATCAGGGAAGCCCAGCCGGAAAGGCCTTCGACCGGCAGCGGGGCGAGAGATGAGGGCCTTGTTTTGGGCTGCTGCTCGGTCCTATAGTGTGTACGAAAGCTTGCGGACGGGTAACGGCAGCGTGAAGCAAACTCCTATCAATGCGACAACGACATAAATCACAGAGTATGGCTTCGATTCCGACACCGGAGGATTGTAAATGTTCCGAATCAACGAAATCGTCAAGCCTTCGGGCAAGGGACGGACAGCGGACTGGCCGGAGCACATCGGCACGGTAACCAGGGTGATGAAAGAGTCGGTCTTCGTTCAGTGGCACGATTGCGCTGTCGAAGACGAAATGAAGTTCGATGAACTCGTCTCCACCGGTACCTTCAATGACATTGTTCCGGCCGTGGTCGCAGAACTTCCGCCGCCCGAGGAGAAGCCGCCAACGATTCACTGAGCTCCGTCGCCAGGCAGTTGATGAGCGCCGATGAGGTCAAGGTGCAGGGCAAGCGGCTCCCCGTCCGCCGCACCTGCAAACAGGGCCTCAGGACTGAAACCTTCGTTATGGGAGGCCGCCAGTACGCGGCGATTGAGCAGAACCGAGACAAGCCGAGCTTCCTATGAGAACTCTATTCTTCGTCTTGCTGCCCGCCACCGCTGATAACAACGTCCAAGGGCAGAAACTACCCGTCTATGTCTTTGCTGCACTTGCCGTCATCAGTACCGTTCGAAGCTGCATCCACCTTCTGGCGCCCGATGGCGGGGCAGGCAGCATCGCCGGGATGGATCTGTCGGTGGCGGGTGCAGGTGGCATTATCTTTGCCTTTGCTCTTTGGGGGAGCGCACAGTTGATCTACGCTCTCATGCAGTTGACCGTGGTATTCCGCTACCGGTCATTGGTCCCGTTTATGTATCTGCTGCTTGTGCTTGAAACTTTCCTGCGCATGCTGGTGGGACGCATGAAGCCGGTGAGTTTTGCCCGCACGCCGCCCGGCGCGATCGCGAACTATGTCATCCTGCCGTTGGCGGTGGCGATGTTGGGGCTGTCTCTCTGGAGCAAAGGACGCGACAAGACAAGCATGGAGACCGGGTGCAATCGTATTGCTCGGGGACCAGATTTACCTCAATGACCGATATGAAGCCAAGCGTGTTCGTGGGACTCCAATGAGAAATCTGCCTCTGTCGAAAGTCTACCAGTTGCTCGAACCGGGCCCGGTGGTCCTGCTGACGACCGCCCGCAGGGCCCGCGCCAACGTCATGACGCTGTCGTGGCACATGATGGTCGAGTTTGAGCCGCCGCTGGTCGCCTGCGTCGTCAGCAACAGGAACCACAGCTTTGCCGCCTTGCGGGCGACGAAGGAGTGCGTGATCGCCATCCCGGCGCTGGAACTGGCGCCCAAGGTCGTGGAGGTCGGCAACTGCTCGGGCCGGAACGTGGACAAGTTCAAGAGATTCAGCCTGACCCCCGTGCCGGCCGAGCTTGTGGCCCCGCCCTTGGTGGCCGAGTGCTTCGCAAACCTCGAATGCAGGGTGGCCGACACTGGTCTCGTCAACAAGTATTGCATGTTCGTCCTGGAAGTGCTCAAGGCATGGATCGACCCAGCACAGAAGGACCCGAAGACCATCCACCATCACGGATACGGCAGGTTCGCTGTGGATGGCGAGATGATCAAGCTTAAGTCGAGAATGCGATAATCGGCACACGAGGAGCAAAGCCGATGCCTAATCTGTTCGATCCGCTTTCGATCTGGGACGTGACGCTTCCCAACCGCATCGTCGTTTCACCCACGTGTGAGTAGCCGCGCCTTTTGCTGGTAGCAAGAGTCCTGGTCATAAGAGTGAATAGGCGACACATCCAAGTGACCAAGGCGATCTCGCGACTCCTCACTGGCATTGAAGGGCGTTTTTCATTCCGAATCCGGCTTAAATGGTGGATTGGGCTGTTCTCGACAGCTATCGGTAAACACTACGTGACAAGATTGGCGTGAAACTGTTCCCGGTCCGACCCCCGTGTTGGGGCTCTTGGATAGCATGGCCGTTTCTACAATTTGGTCCGCTACCGTCCCTCGCGATTATACGCAGAGTTGCATCATGCGCGCGGGAGACGCGACGCTCGGAAGCTTGCAGACATGCGTCCTCTACGTGCCGCGCGGGCTTCCCCATGGGATGATTGATAACGCAAGCTGGACTCTCGCACTACCAGTCGCGGTGGGAAGAATATGCGCTTCGGCGGCAGCGGTGTCTTGGATTCTATACACTCGAGCAGCAGTTCTGCCGAGCATTCGCCGATCTGGAAGGAGCTCTGGTTAATGGTCGTAAGCGGTACGCGCAGCATGTCAGAGTAATGGACGTCACCCGCACCCACAACGGCAATGTCCCCGGGTACGTCCAGGCCAGCTTCCAGAATGGCCTTTATGGCGCCGGAGGCGACCGGATCGTTGTAGCAGAAGACGCCATCAGGCCGAGGCTTCAATTGCAGGAGGCGCTGCATGGCAGCGTAGCCGGTACTGTCCTGATGTGCCCCGCTGATGACATACTCGGGCGGGACCTTCAGTGCGTGTTTGGCCAAGGCCCGATGGTAGCCGCGCAGCCTTCCCCTTCCAGTGGAGACCATCGGCCCGCGAAGGTGGGCGATGCGGGTGCAGCCTTGCTCGATGAGATGCTGGGTTGCGAGAGCACCAATCGCGTCGTCCTTCACGCCGACATAGTTGGCCCTCACATTCGGAATCATGCGATCGACTAGCACGTAAGGCGCTGCGTGCCCCTCCAGCAGTTCGAGCATCGAACGGCTCGCGTGCGGCGCCGCGGACGCGATAATTAGGCCGTCAACCTTGCGCGCCAGGAGGAGTTTGATCTGGCGTAATTCTGTCTCTACGTTTTCACCGGAGGTGCAGACAGCTATCTGATAGCCTAACGGTCCAATTTTGCGGTCGACACCGTTTGCGACCTCTGCAAAGAAGGAGTGCATCAGGTCGGGTACAAGCAGCCCGATCAAGAAGCTACGATGGCCGGCGAGACTACGGGCGATGAGATTGGGTTCGTACCCAAGCTCGCGAGCGCGCTGGCAAACTCGACGGCGGGTTTCTTCGGCGACATCACTATGATTTCGCAGTGCCTTGGAAACGGTCATCAGCGAAACGCCCAAATCCTCAGCGATATCCTTCATTCGGACTGGCACATTAACCCTCCAAGCTAATAATGCCCAAGCACCTCGGCCCTAATTATAATCCCCGGCTACAGCACACTGGGCATCATAGCGTACAGTTATCGCTACAAACCATATTTATAGCGCTAAAAAAAAGTCTTGACAAGCGAATTTGTCGGGAGTACAGTCCGCGAATAGAGGCAAGCCCGCTGGCGGACGGTGAATCGGTTGGGCGGCAACGTCGGGCCGGCGCGGCGCCCAATTTCGCTCATTCATCTGAAGGAAGGGAGGAACAAGATGAGCTCTAGTCAGCGCCATTTCTCGGTCTATTTGCTAGTACTTCTCGGCCTAGGTTTTGGGACCCTGCCTTGCTTCCCGCAGGCGACCACGGGGTCCATTACGGGGCGGGTTAGCGATGCGTCCGGGGCAGTCATCCCTGACGCCGCGGTTTCTGCCAGCAATCCCGACACGGCGATCACATGCCGCACGCAGTCCAACGCAGCAGGAGAATACTTCCTGGGCGGACTGCCCCCGGGTCGGTATACGGTGATGGCCACAAAGGAGGGGTTCAAGGCTGTGGCGAGCGAGGTTTTGACTTTGTCCATCGATCAAAAGATGCGGTTCGATTTCGTCCTGTCGATCGCAACCGCGGTAACGAAACTCGAGGTTATTGCCAGGGCTCCATTGTTGCAGACGCAGGAGGCCTCGGCAGGCCAAGTCATCGATTCCAAGCAGATTCTGAATCTGCCGCTGCTGGGCCGCAACTTTCTGGATCTGGCGTTATTGACGACGGGCGTGGCCCCTGGCACCAGGGGTTCGATCGACAATGTGAACTACACGATCAACGGACAGCGCGAATACGGCAACTCAGTCGTGGTGGACGGAACCGTCGTGAACTCCAACCGCCAAAACGACACTCTTGTCCGGCCCAGCGTTGATGCGGTGCAGGAGTTTAAGGTGGTTACATCCAACTCGGCCCCCGAATTCGGGAGAGCCGCCGGCGGAGTCATTGTGGAAGAGACGAAGAGCGGCACCAATGCTTTCCATGGTTCGGTGTACGAATTCCTTCGTAATCCTGCCACTACCGCCAGGACGTTCTTCGAACAGACGCACTCGCAGTTGCGACAGAACAACTTTGGCGGCACTTTGGGCGGGCCCATTCAGAAACAGAAAACCTTCTTCTTCACTTCCTACGAAGGCCAGTACCAGCACGACACGAATAACTACTTTGCTTCCGTCCCGCCCGCCGGCCAAATCAAGTTCCTCCCTGATGGTTCCGCCGATCTCTCGCACCTGGTGGACCCCTGGACAGGCAAGCAGACGCCGATCTACGATCCCAAGTTCTACACCGAGAACTGGTACTCCCAGCAGTTTCCGGGCAATATCATTCCGGCAGACCGGGTCAGCCCCGCCGGCCGGGCGGTTATCGAGAAGCTTTTTCCTGTTCCCAACCGTGCCGGGGACAGCTTCGGTTACACCGACAACTTCGCGGTTTCCGACCCTGTCCGTCTGCACCAGCAGTGGGTGGACCTGCGGCTGGATCATAACTTCAACGAGAAGAACCGAATTTCGGGGATCTATCACATCCATCGGTACACGATGACGATTGACGACCCTTATCGCAATGCGGTCCCGATCAAGAATGGAGGCTCGACGGACACCGCAACCGCGCAGTACGGGACCAGCCAGTCCTTCTCCATTCCCTGGACGTACACCATTTCCAATCATGCGCTCAATGAGGTGCGGGTGGGCTACTACAACTTCGGGTACACGCAGGTCAGCCCGCTGCACGGCACCGACATTGCCTCCGTGCTGGGATTTGGCAATATCAACGTTCCGCAATTCCCTGCCACTTACAGCCTGCCCTTCGTCCAGTTGGGCGGCATTGGTGCGTCAACGGGCGGTTCGAGCTGGATGCCCCTCGTATTTCGGGATAGCAACTGGCAGGTGGGAGAGGCGTTCAGTTACTTGGTTGGTCACCACCAGTTTAAGGTCGGCGGTGACTACCGCCACCTGAGTTCACGTCCCCTCTTTAATCTCACGCCCACGGGATACCAGTGGTACGCCGGGGCGTGGATTACCATGACCGGCGACCCCAATTATTCGCTGGTGGATTACAGCTCCTTCTATGGAAATGGCGGGTCCGATATCGCGGACCTGCTGCTGGGGCTGCCTTACCAGACCCAGATCGGGCTTCAACTCACCCAGCCGCATACCATGAGTTGGGAGACGTCGTTCTTTGCGCAGGATACGTGGCAGGTGACTTCGAACCTGACCTTGAACTACGGCCTTCGTTACGATTACTCCAATCCCTGGTACGAAGCTGACAACAACGCCTCTAACTTCGATTTTCAGACAAAAGCCATTCTGATTGCGGGCCGTGGCGGTAATTCCCGCTCTCTCATCAACCCGGACAGGAAGAATTTCGGTCCTCGGTTCGGTTTCGCTTATCGGTTCCGGAAACACACGGTAGTTCGGGGCGCGTACGGCATTTTCTACACGCCGGAAACGGACGCTCGGAACGACATCCCCGAGCTAAATTATCCGTACAACGTGCAGCAACTCTTCTTTGACAACATCTATGGGGGAGCATGGCCCTTGAGTTATCAAATCGATTCGGGCCAGCCTCGGACCACCAGCATCCCCCTTCCTGCCGGGGCGGCGTCCATCCCCGCAGCGCAGATTATGAATCCCAGCGTGCAGACGCTCCAATCGGTCAATCCCCATTTCCCGATCGGTTATGTGCAGAGCTACAATCTAACCCTTCAGCGCGAACTCGCCGCCGGCATGAGCCTGGAACTGGGTTACGTGGGGTCCGTCAGCCATCACCTGGGCTACTTGATCGGGAACGTCAATTTCAACAAAGGAATATCCCCGAACCTGGGAACGATTTCCTACCTGGACTCTGTGGGGAACGCCAGCTATAACTCCCTTCAGGCGAAAGTGTCCAAGCAATACGCCAATCACCTTTGGTTCTTGATCTCGTACACTTACAGCAAAGCTCTGGATAATGGGCCCGCGCCCCTGAACTTGGGGGCGGGTGGAAACTACCCGCAGGATCCCTTCAACCTGTCCGCCGAATGGGGGCCCTCCCCCATTGATTCCCAGCACCGCTTGGTGGGAAGCTTCATTTACGACCTGCCCATCGGCGCGCACCGCAGTGTGCTCGGTAATGCCCATGGCGTTACGCAGGCAGTCTTCGGCGATTGGCAACTGAACGGAATCATCAGCTACCAGTCCGGGCTCCCGTTTAATATCCTGCGGGCCAGCTCACTCAACGGCTTGGGACTGCGGCCCAATCTCGTCGGGAATCCCATCCCGGCAGGGTTCCAGCAGAATGTCGAACACTGGTTCGATAAATCGGCTTTCAGCACCGCCGGGCTGACCAAAAACACCAAACCTGGCAGCCTCGGCCGCAACGTGCTCCGCGGGCCCAGCTTCAACGAAACGGACATCTCCCTATTCAAGAACTTCAGTTTGAGGGAAGATATTCGCCTTCAGGCAAGATTTGAGGCCTTCAACCTGTTCAACCATCCCAATTTCGCCAATCCCGTCAGTAACATGGCCAGCGCGAACTTTAGCGAGATCACGGGGATCGTTGGCATTCCGCGCATCTTTCAGTTCGGTCTGAAGCTGGTTTTCTAAGGTGTAGCCTCGTCGGGAGGGGTGCTGGCGAAGGCACCCCTTCCTTTTCCGGATGTTTCATCCGAACAGCATGGACGACACGGCTCGATCGGACGGTACACATCACCTTCCCGGCGTTTACCATCATGTGGAGGATTCCTGCATCTATGAATGAAAAGAATGCACAAGTACACGACATCGATCGTCGAAGCTTCCTTCGCGCAGGGAGCTTGCTGGCGGCGGCCACTCTCGTGAAGAATCCGGCTCCGATTTCATCGCAGGCCACCACTGCCAAGCGAATTGCCGCGCTGGAACTGGATTTGAACGGTATCCACAAGTGGGATGACTCGAACGGTGACACCTGGGATCCCTTTTGGGCGGATGATGACCGCCTGTACTCATTCAGTTGTGACGGCCGCGGATTCGGCAAAGTGCAACAGAATCTCGCGTTCAATCGTTTTGACGGGGCTACTCTTTCCAGCTTGGTGGGAGTTCAGGTTAATCCGATGTCCGAGTACGGTCCTGCCAATCAGCATGGAAAAGACAAGGCCACATGGAAAGCGTGCGGCCAGGAGTGCATTGACGGCGTGTTTTACTGTTTCGTCTCGCGCAACGTCTATGGGAACGAAAGCGGTGATGCCTTGATGCGCCAGACTGCCTTCAACTCCAGCTTGATCAAGTCCCCGGACCGAGGGCTGACATGGCGGAGGACAGCCGAGGAGAATTATGCACGGCCTATGTGGCCTGGCCCGAACTTTGGCGCTCCATTCTTTGTTCACTACGGCAAGAACGGCAGAGACGTGCATCGGGATGGCGCCTCAGACTACGTCTACGCAGCGTCCACCAATGGATTCTGGAATGACGGGGATTCACTCATACTGGGAAGAGTCAGGCGGAGCGCACTCGCGAGGCTCGACGCATCCGATTGGGAATACTATACGGGTGGAGGAGTAGCAAGTTCCGGCACCTGGTCGAAACATCTTGATTCCGCGGCGCCGATCCTGGAGCGTCCCGCCAAGTGTGGCCAGACGCCAATTTGCTACGTCCATGCTTTAGGAATATATCTCCTCATTTCCTGGTATAACCCGGCTGTTCTCACCAAGTGGTTCGAACCCACCGAAATGTGCTACGACTTTTATCAGGCTGAGCATCCCTGGGGACCCTGGTCATTCGTTCGGTCAATAAGCGACAGATTTCTAGCTTCGGGAAGCCACATGTACGGACCTGCCGTGTGTTCCAAGTTCCAGGTGAGCAATGGCCCGGAGGTTCGGATTGCGATGTTTACGTCCGGTTGTCAATTCGAAGATAAACCCGCAGGGATTTACAAGGCTTGGACAATTCCACTTGCGTTGCGGATTGAGCCGCTGCCCCCATTTGACGTGCGCGCAGCGGGAAGTGCTGAGATCCAGTTCTCCGGTGAGTGGACGACGACAGCAGGCCCCTCCGATGCTCATGTCGAGGTTCGTGAGAGTAAGAAGGAGGGGGATTCCCTGACCACCTCGTTTTTTGGAACCGGGATCGAATACGTCGCCCAAAAGGCGGAGGGCTATGGGGAAGTCGATCTCTTCATCGACGGTAAGATAGAACAGCGCATCCAGCTTGGACTTCGGAACTTCCCGACACTATCGGACGTTTCCGTGTTTCAAAAGTACGGCCTTAAGCGAGGCCAGCATACGCTGAAGGTTGTGAACGTGGGCGCTCACCCTGTTACGGTTCAGTACTTCAAGATTTTCCGCTAATAGAAAGCTTGGAGGATTCTCATGAGCGAAAGTGCGACGCGCCGAAAGTGTCTTAAGCTCCTGGCGGCAAGCGCCGGTTGGGCCGCCGCGGGGAAGAGCGCGCCCAGCCAGGAGCAGAAGGCTGGGAAGGAGAATGAGAAGCATGGCGCAAGCTCCATCCCGTTCAAAGGCCCGCCTGACCATGACCGGCGTATTCAATGGTGGCGGGAAGCCAAGTTCGGCATGTTCATCCACTGGGGCTTATACAGCATTCCCGCCCGTGGCGAATGGGTGATGGCGATCGAGGACATTCCTGTGAATGAATACGAACTCCTGGCCGGACATTTCAAGCCCCACCCCGACGCCCCACGCGAATGGGCACGCGTGGCGCGGGAAGCGGGCATGAGATACATGGTGATGACGACCAAGCATCACGAGGGATTTTGCCTATTCGACACGAAAACGACCGATTACTGCGCCCCTAAGCAAGGCCCCGGCCGCGACTTGGTGCGCGAATACGTGAACGCGGTAAGGGCGGAAGGGCTGCGCGTCGGCTTCTATTTCTCGCTGATGGATTGGCATCATCCTGACGGAATGAGGTGCAAGGTTGATGCGACAGCGCGGAGCAGGTTTGTTGATTACGTCCACACGCAAGTGCGCGAGTTGATGACGAACTACGGCAAGATAGATGTGCTCTGGTACGACATGGCCTACCCACTTGATGCTGAAGGTTGGCAGTCAAAGGAACTCAACGAAATGGTGTTCCGGCTCCAGCCCGACATCGTCATCAACAATCGCAGCGGGCTCCCCGGCGACTTCTTGACTCCTGAGCAGCGTATCAATGCTTCCAAGGGTGACTGGGAATCGTGCATGACGCTGAACGATAACTGGGGTTACGCGTCTTCCGACGATAACTGGAAGCCGCCCAAGACCGTGATCACCAATTTGATCCGTTGCGCCCAGGACGGAGGCAACTACCTGTTGAACATCGGCCCAATGGCAGATGGTTCCGTGCCTGACCGCGGTGTCCGCATCCTGAAATCGGTGGGCGAATGGATGCAGAGGAATGGATCGACGATTTACGGTGCGCAGAAATCATGGGTCGCTTTCGCTAATGGGGCTTTATTCACTCGCCAAGACAATATGATCTATACGCATATCCACTCCTGGCCGGGCACAACGCTGACGATAGGCGGCATCCAAAAGAAACCCAAAGTGGCGAAGCTAATGGTCTCAGGCCGGGAGGTGGAAGTTGAGCATAAGGGTACCCAGCTGATCTTCTCTGACCTTCCCAATAAACCGCCGGACGATCCCGTCACGGTCATTGCCGCTGAATTTGAATCAGCCCCGGTGCAAAACTCACTGGCCACGCGCATTGTCTATGCAGTTCTCGGTGGTGGGCCTGAGAGTTAGCGCGTGCCATGGAAAACTGCGCTCCGCAGCGCATGGAAAAGGTTCCGCGGCTTGATATTCTGTATCCGGTCCAAACCTGGAAAGGGGGCTATCGTGAAGAACGATGGATCGAGTCGTCGTGATTTTCTGAAGATTGCAGGCATGACAGTTGCCGGCGTTGAATTGGCCAGAACCACAGGTCTCTGTGCCGAGGCCTTTACCGGAGGCGAACTACACGATTCGGAAGCAACGCTTATCCCCTTCCCCTCGTTACCGTCCGTCTTCGAAGCCCCCTCCAGCAAGTATTTCGGGGTCAAAGTCGAGGAGCGTTTCGACTCTTTTGGCAACGGCAAATCCGGTCGCCGGCGGAAGTTGGTGCCGAGAGATTCCAAAACCTATTACTTAGCGGACGGCCTCAGTGGGGAAGAAGAACCTCATAGTTTCCAACTGACGTTCGAGATCACGAACAACCGCATACTCTGTTCAGCAACCCAAAGTGGCCTGCTTAAGAACCCCTGCATCTTCTCACGCGTGGTTCCCGCTCGCCGCCGCGGCAGAGAATTGATCGCAGAAGAACTGCTGGGAGGCAGCGCCTGGAGTTTCGGATTGATTCGAAAGGGCGGCAGGCCTGTTCGCCTGTCGATGACCCACGGGGCGCAGGTGGAGCTGCTCGGCGCGGTGTTCCCTTTGTTCAAGTATGAGGTTGAAGACCTTGCCGTTCGACTCCTGGCCTTCGCTCCTGAAAGTGCCGGGACGGGGACGCAAGCTCCTCGGGCGATTCTCACGCTCGTAGAAGTTCATAACGAAGGCAAAGAGATGTGGGAGGGCAGTCTGTTAGCACCGGGGTTACGAGACGTAGCGAACGCCGACGCAACTGCCATTTCGACTCCGGCCGAGAGCCCCCACCCTCGGTTCACGGAGGTCCCGGTACCGATCGGTCCCGGTTTTGAAGCAGTCATGTGCCTCAACCCGACGCGATGGGATCCGCGCTGCCCGGAAGTGTGCATCTCGCTCCAGCCAGAAGAACGTGCCATCTGCGGTTTTGCACTCCTTCTCGGGACGAGCGTTGAGGACCTGCGCAACACAAGCAAAGAAATACTCGGGCGCAGCGCGATCAGTTGGTTCAATGAGACATGGAGGGCTCGTGAGAAGCGCTATGGACAGCTTTCCATTCCCGCAGCGCCGTACTTTTCCGAGAGCTACATTCGATTGCTTGAGGCGGATAGGTCAGCGATTCTCTACTCGGGCGAAGGGCGCTTGTTTAGCGGGGGGCCATCAGGCTGTGTCGACTTCGGTATGATGTTATCCGAGCCCAAATTCCTGGCGGATGCTCTGCGCTCCCTCGGCACGTACCGGCCCCGTATGGCCGGTACACCGAACCGCGAGGATTTGAGCTACTCGCTGGTTAACTCTCTGGGCCTTCTGCCGTCGGCCAGCCTATATTACCGAGCCACAGATGATCGAAGCCTGTTCCTCGAGGCGCCAGGCATTCTCGAATTCGCACGGGAGCGTCTGACGGACATCCTTGCCCTGCGCCAAGGCGAGCCCTATCTATTTCCCTCCAAGATGCTATGGGACGGTCCTACTCTCGGCGACTATCACACGGGGTCGAACATCATGGCCTGGCTGGCATTTCAGGGGATGGGGCGCCTTGCGCGGGAAATATACGGCGAAGAGCAGTTAGGTAATCAGTGGGGAGAGGTCGCCGACAAAATCAAACGAGACATCTATCGCCACTGCGTCGGCAAGAGCCGCTTGGGTCCTCGCTTCTTCGAGGGTGGAAATGCTGATGGGACGTTTGCAGCCGGCCACAACGGTGAAGAAGCCTTCACGACGCTTGCCCCGTTCTTTGGTTTCTGCGAAGCGGACGACCGCGCTTTGATCAATCACGCGAAATTGGCATTCACCGAGGACAATCCGCTATACGAACCCGCGGTTGATGGTATTTGGTGGGACAATCGCGGGGCCTGGGGCAGTGGGATAACGACGCCTGGGCAGATGGCCATGCTGGTTGCCATCAACAACGAGGCGGAGTTGCAGCAGCGTCTTGATCAACTCCGTACCCTGACGGATCTGGATGGATCGATCTGGTGGTGGCCCTACCTGTATCCGTGTAACGACCGGCGGAATATCCGCCGACGCGACTGGCCCACCGACACGAGCAAGAGCGGATTCACCATGGCCATTGCTTCGTGCTTACTCGCCAACAACGTACTTGGCATGAGCGTCGATGTCCCGGCTCGGCGGGTTGCGCTCCGTCCCTTCTGCCCTTGGGGTGAGTTCAACTGGGAGAGGGCGCGCCTCGGAAACTCGAGATTTGATGTCGCCTACAAGCAGGAAGAGAAACGGATCATGGGCAGGATCACGAACCGCAACCATCAACCGTACGAAGCTATGATCGAACTAACGCTGCCAACCAGTGCAGCGCCACGCGCGACAACATTGAACGGAATGCCGGCGCAGGACGCGAAATCGACCACCCGATTTGGTCGTGCCGCGGTGCGGATCGCTGCTCATGTTGCCCCAGCCGCATCCGTCGAACTGCTTGTCGTAGCGGCGTAATTTTCGGTGTCCGACTTCAGTGCAAATGAGACGGTCCGGTGAGGTCCACTAAGCCGTAGTTTTTGCCCTCGGTCACCACCCCACCCGCTTTAGACTGTGCGGTACTCGACATTACCATGGTTCGATCGCTGGAGCCATTTGGGCGTGTATTCGGTGAGCCGTAAATGTGGTGCGCCCTGTCACCTTTGGCGATTGTGCCAGGATAAAGTACGCGGAAGCGATCCGCTTGGTAGCGGTAACTTAAATGCGGAAACGTCCTGCCGCTCCGATAGCTGTTGCGAAATCCCCATCCCACCAGTGATTTTCAGGTGATTGATAGCCCCGCGAGCGGATTGGGCCTGAAAAGTCGTTTTCCCGTCAAGTGGACACCACTTGGCCGGTTAAACGGCCAAACGGTGCTTTTGGCTCATCAGCCGTGAGACTCCGGGTCACAAGGGCGGTAAGCTACTGTGCGACCGGGTGACCAAGAACTCAACCT
>Ga0208037_1000606_pt1 | contig 20613 bp, 17 predicted proteins | sample June2015DPH_13_1_3_FD_184710 | JGI IMG/M metagenome (GOLD analysis project Ga0208037, IMG submission 184710) | Peatland microbial communities from SPRUCE experiment site at the Marcell Experimental Forest, Minnesota, USA - June2015DPH_13_100... | ecosystem: Environmental > Terrestrial > Soil >...
TAAAATGATGGCGGTCGTGGATGCGGATACCGGGAAGGTCATCGCTACACCGGCCATCGGCCAGGGCGTGGACGCCAACCGTTTCGATCCCGAAACGAACTATGCCTTTGCCTCCAACGGCGAAGGAACTCTCACTGTCGTGCATGAAGATTCGCCGGATAAGTTCTCGGTGGTTGAAAACGTTCCGACGAAACGCAGCGCGCGCACTTTGGCGCTCGACGCGAAAACGCATAACATCTTCCTGGCGGCGGCCGACTTCGAGCCCCCAGCCCAGGGCGAGCGGAGGGGGCGCATGAAACCCGGCTCCTTCGTCATCCTGGTTGTCGGCAGGTGACATGTGGCAATCAGCGACCGTGCATGCAAGGACGGTGGTACGGGTATCATTTGCGAGACATGGGCTTCGCAAGTCGCAGTCATTCCCGCGAAAGCGGGAATCCACCCCGCAAACCTTCGGGAATACGCTGTCGACGGACTGGATTCCCGCTTTCGCGGGAATGACCGGCGCACCGAAAGAGATCCCATCGCAAACGACACCAGCACGCGCAGGAGGAACTAGATTGAAGAAGTTGACAGGGCTGCTGTTGATTCTGCTCGGCGGCATAACCTCTGTGCAGGGGCAGCAGCCATCCCGGCTCCCGATCCAGGAAGCTCTCGACCTTGCGGACAAGCAAAACCTCGACCTCGCTGCCGCACGCAGACGGCGGGCTGTGGCGCTGGCAGGAATCCGGATTGCCAGGCAAAGGCCCAATCCCTCCGCAAACTTCACCACTTTGCGTGATGAGCCACACGAAGGCCTTTTTTTCGACCAACCAGTGGAAATTGGCGGAAAACGTGGACGAAGGATTGACGTTGCCCGGCAGGAAGGGGCGCTCACCGAGCTCGAAATCGCCGCCCTGGCCCGCCAGGTGCGACGAAGCACCCGCGAAGCTTACTACCGGGCAGCCCACGCGCGCGCGGAGTCCGAAAGGCTGGCGCGCGTTGTGGAAGTTGCAAAGCGCCTGGCGCAGATTGCTGAGGAGCGCTTCAAGACCGGAGACGTTGCACAGCTCGAGGTGATCCAAACCAGCCTGGAAGTCTCCCGCGCCGAAGCAGACCTCCAGGTCGCCCGGCAGCGCGAGAAGGTTTCGATGAGCCAGCTCAATGCGCTCCTTAACGAACTCCCCTCAAAAGCCTGGGATCTGGCAGGGACTCTCGAGGACAATACCCCCACGGCGCCGTTACCTGACCTCATCAGCCGCGCCTACCAATCAAACCCCGACTTGCAACACCTGGGCGGCGAAAAAAAGGTTGAGGAGAGCCGTCGCTCCCTGCTCAAGGCCGAGAGGATTCCCAACCTGGACTTGGAAGCCGGGGTCGATTTTAACTCGCCACACGATTTCCGTTATGGGCCGCGCGGCCAGATTTCCATTGCTCTTCCGCTCTTTACTCGCAACCAAGGGGAAATCGCGCAATCATTGGCGAATGAGCGTGTCTTGGAGGCCGAAACCACAGCCACCGAGCGCTCCGTTTCCGCCCGCGTGGAAGCCGGCTTCTACGACCTCGAAGCCCAACGCACGCAAGTTCAACTCTACCGCGACAGGCTGCTCCCCGTAGCCCGTCAACTCGAGAGCATGGCTGAGGAAAGCTACCGGGCCGGAAAGACCAGCATCTTGACGGCAATCCAGGCCCAGCAGGCCGTGCAAAGCGTGGAGAGTAGTTATCTCCAGAGCCTTGAGCAATTACAGGGCTTTTACGCCGGCTTGGAAGAAACGGTGGGAGGACCGGTGGATTAAATGCCTTTTATCACGCAACGCTGTCATTCCGAGCGGAGCGAGGAATCTCGCCCTGATTCTTTCTTCCGCATAACCTGGCCGCCTCAAGCTCCTGATTCGCCTGCCGATTCGCCTGCGCGCAGAGCAAGATTCCTCGCTGCGCTCGGAATGACACCAGTAGTGTGTTTTCTGGCCTTGGCGCTTACCCTATCGCTTTTGCCTTCATGCTCAAAAAAAACCTCGGGCGGTGAGGGTGAGGACACCGAAGAGGGCGCAGCGAACATCGTGGCGGAAGTGACTGTCACGCGCGTGGGGCGCGCTGACATTCAATCAACTCTTTCGGTCAGTGGGACCGTTTCCGCGCTGCCGAATCAAGACGTTCGCGTCAGCTCGCTCGTTCCCGGCCGTGTCGCCCGGATGATGGTGGCAGAGGGCGATCGCGTCCGCGAGGGCCAAGTGCTGGCCAAAATCGATGATCGGCCTTTCCGCGACCAGGTTCAGCAGGCCCAAGCGGCGGTGGATCAGGCCAAGGCGAACTTGGAAAATTCACGTCTGAACCTGCAACGCAATGAGACGCTGCTCGAGCGGGGCATTGCCCCGCGCAAAGACCTCGAAGATGCCCGCACGCAGGCCAGCGTCAACAAGGCTGCCCTGAGCCAGGCGGAAGCCGCGCTATCACTGGCCCGGCTGAACCTCGCGCGGACGGAAGTGCGCTCCCCCCTCACGGGAATGATAGTCAAGCGCTTGCTGAGTGTGGGCGAGCAGGTGGACGGCACGGCTGCCCAGCCGGTGTTTGAAGTGGCCAGCACAGCAGAGGTGGAGCTGTTCGGGAATGTGTCCGCCCTTTACCTCGACAAGGTCCGCGTGGGGCAGGCGCTCCAAATCTCCACCGAGGCTTTTCCGAGCAAGACATTTCAGAGTCACGTGGTGGCGATCTCTCCCGCCGTTGATCCCGCCACCAACGTGGGGCTAGTCCGAATCCGAATGGCCAATGGCGCAGGAATGCTGCGCCTGGGAATGTTTCTCACCGCTCAGGTGCCGCTCGAAACGCATCGCAACGCGCTGGTAGCCCCTCTCGAGGCAGTTTACCGCGACCAGGATGGAAACCCGGAGATTTACCGCGTGCAGGGCGAAAAAGCGGAGGCGGTGCCGGTAAAACTGGGGCTCGAAACAAAGGACCGCATCGAACTGCTCTCCGGGGCGCAAGAGGGTGAGACCATAATCCTGGGCGGAGGCTACGGTCTTCCCGCACAGGCCAAAATCAAGGTCAAATCATGAACGTCGTCCGCTTCTGTCGCCAGAACAGTCGCGCCGTTTACCTGCTGACGGGCTTGCTGGTGGTTGCGGGGCTGGTTTCGGTTTTCCGCTTGCCCAGCAACATCTATCCCGAGCTTTCCTTCCCGCGCATCGTCATCCTCGCGCACGCCGGCGATCTTTCGCCTCGAAACATGCTCCTCACGGTGACGCGGCCTCTCGAAGAGGAGGCGCGGACAGTGCTGGGTGCACGCCGCGTGCGCTCCCGGACCATCCGCGGGGCCACCGAGATTTCCGTTCTGTTCAATCCCGACATGGATATGCAGTATGCGCTTCAGCTCCTGCAGGCGCGCATCAGCGACGTCAGAACGGACCTGCCCGCCTCCACAGACATCTCGGTTGAGCGCATTACACCTACGGCCTGGCCCATCCTCATGTTTGTCCTGAACGGTAACGTCCCGGACTCGGACCTGCGCGATTATGCCTACTACAACCTGCGTCCGCTCTTCAGCCGGGTGCCGGGTGTGGCGCTGGTGGAAGTCCAGGCCAGCTATACGCGCGAGGTTTCCGTAATCGTCGATCCGCAGAAGATGCTCGCCCACCGCCTTTCCTTGCCGGACATCGCCGACCGCCTGCGCGCTACGAACGGCGTGACCTCCGTCGGCCGATTGGACAAAGACTACTCACGCTATCTCGTCTTGGCCACCGGCCAGTTTACCGACCTGGACGATATTCGAAATTCCGTCGTGGCGGTGGAGGGCCAGACGCCCATCCGGGTTTGCGACCTCGGTGAAGTCCGGGACGGAGTCGAGGATCCCCGCATCCTGGTTTACGGGAACGGCAGGCCGGGAGCCTTGATCAGCATCTCGCGCCAGATTGGTGGGAACATCCTGCAAGTCGCCGATCAGGCCAAGGCGCTGGCGAAAGACCTGGGTTCGGCAATTCCCAGGACGCTGCACCTCTCGGACGTCTACGACATGGCGGAATTCGTGCGCGAGGCGGTGGCCAGCATCCGTGATGCAGTCCTGATCGGATGTTTGCTCGCGGTTGTTATTCTCTTCCTCTTTCTGCGCGAAAGCCGCACCACGCTGATTGCGGCAATTACACTTCCCATCACCGTCATCGGCACCTTTTTCTTCATGAATTTGTTCGGGAGCACGCTCAACCTGATGTCGCTGGGTGGGTTGGCCATTGCCATCGGACTGATCATTGACGACGCGGTGGTCATCATTGAAAACATCTACCGCCATCTCGGACTTGGCGAGTCGCCCGCCGAAGCCGCAGAAAAAGGAACGCAGGAGTTGCTGGGCGCCGTCATCGGCTCGACTGCAACTACGGTGGTTGTGTTCTCTCCCTTGAGCCTGCTGAAAGGTGTGGTGGGCGATTTCTTCTCCGCGCTTTGCCTCACGCTTGCCGTCTCGGTGCTTCTCTCCCTCGTATTCGCGCTAACCCTCATTCCCCTTCTCTCCCAAAGGTTTCTTTCCCCGGAGCGTCACCGTATGACGGCGGAGAGTTTCATCGGGCCCGTCAATCGCGCTTATGAAAAGGCCGTTCGGTGGTCGCTTCGCAAGCGTTGGGTGGTGGCAGCAGCTACATTGGCTTCCATCGCCATCGCCGTCTTTCTTTACACGCGCGCAGAAACCGGCTTTCTTCCTGACATGGACGAAGGTGGCTTTGTCCTCGACATGTGGACACCGCCGGGAACTTCGCTGGCGGAGACTGACCGTATCGATCAACTGGTGGGGGACCAGGTCCAAAAGACACCTGAAACCGAGGCCTTCTTGCGCCGTACCGGCGCGGAGATGGGGCCTTTCGCCACCACTCAAAACACGGGCGAGATTGTGGTCAAGCTGAAACCCCGTTCCCGGCGCGACCGCAGCATCTACGAGACCATGGATGAGCTCCGCCAAAGGATCCTCAGCAAAATTCCCGGGGTGCGAGTGGAGTTCACGCAAGTGCTCCAGGACATGATTGGCGATATGGAAGGAAACCCCAACCCCATCGAGGTGAAAATTTTCGGCAGTAACATGCCTGAACTGGAGAGGCTTGCGGACGAAATCGGGCCGAAAATGCAGCAGATCCCCGGCATCGTGGATTTCCAGGGTATCCTCAAGGGCAACCCGGAAATCGTGGTGCACGTTGATCCTGTCCAGGCAGGCCATCTCGGCCTCACGGTGGACCAAGTCTCACAGCAGGTCGGGGCGGGGCTGCTGGGGTTGACGGAGACCGAGCTTCGCCAGACCGACCGCACCATCGGCATCCGCGTGCGCTTTCCGGATTCGTTCCGGTATAACTACCCGGACGTGCAGCAGTTCCCCATCCTCACGCCAAACAAGCAGATTGTGCCGGTTTCCGCTCTGGCCCGGCTCGAGACCGTCCACGGCGAGAGCGAATTGACGCGCGAGAATCAGCGCTTGATGGTGGCGCTTTCGGCGCGACTCGAGAACCGCGGCCTGGGAAGCGCCGTACGCGACGTGAAGAACTTCCTGAGCACCATCCAGTTTCCAGTGGGGACCACCTATGAAATGGGCGGGCTCTATGAAAGCCAGCAAAGCTCCTTCCGTGACCTCCTCTCCGTCCTCGGCCTCGCGCTGGCGGCGGTTTTCATCGTGCTGGTGATCCAGTTCCGCGCCTTCGCCCCCGCCTTGATTATTATGTCGGCAGCCCCGCTTTCACTGCTCGGCGTCTTCGTGATGCTGTTCGCCACCGGGACGGCGCTTAATGTCTCGTCGTTTATGGGAATCATCTTGATGGTGGGGTTGGTCGTAAAGAACGGCATCATCCTTTTTCAGTACGTTCACAAGCTCTGGGAAGAGCAAGGCATCCCGCTCAGCGAAGCCCTGGTGCAGGCCGGCAAAATCCGTGTGCGTCCCATTTTGATGACGACTCTGTGTACGCTTTTTGGCTTGCTTCCGCTGGCGCTGGGTCTGGGGGCGGGAGCGGAATTGCAAAAACCCTTGGCCCTGGCCGTCATCGGCGGCCTCTCTATCTCAACTTTCATTACTTTGCTGGTGATGCCGGTGCTCTATTCCTTACTCGAGCAGAAGAGCGAGTGAGTCCGTTGTCCGTGGTCCGTGGTCCGTTGGAGAAAAGGGGCTGGGGCAATTTCGGATTTTGGATTTTAGATTTTGGATTGCCCTCTCGCTTGCGCCGACTGCTTGTTGCCTTCGGCCTACTGCCTTCGGCCCACTGCCTTCTGCTTACTGCCTACCTTGGCGAGGAAATGCCGAGAATCGAAATTGAAACTCAGCAGCCTTGTTTTCCAGTTTCTAATTTCCAATTTCTAATTTCCACTTTCCAGTTTCCAGGTTCCAGTTTCCAGCTTCACTTCCTGCCCGCGGCGAGGGCTGCCCGCGTCGAGCCCATGGTCATCTCGAGGGATTCTCTGGGAATGCTGGTTACGAAGGGCGTGATCAGCCAGCCCAATCCTGTGGGAATGTCGCGAGTGAGGGAAATTGACTCGCACTCGACGTAGACGCCGCCGTCTTTCTCCTCAAACTTCCAGTAGGAATTGATTCGCCAGAGGAATCCCTCGTCGTGGCCGATGGGCTTTTCGCGCTCATTCGGTGTGTCGGCATTGGCCACTTCGGCGATTCTGGTGGAATAAGAGCGGCTGTACCAATGCGTCGAATCAACTGGAAAATAATGAACGTCGTGATAGGTGTTGAGCGTGACGGTGATGACTTTCTTTTTCCGCAGGCGATAATAGATCTGGAAATCATTCCCTGTGTGGCCGATCAGACGTGAGCCAACCACCTCCGGCTTATAGATATCCTGGTGGTGATCGTAGTCCTGCACCAGAGCGATCGTCTGTGGAAGATTTGCGCCAGGAACGAAGACTGCTCCCAGCCAATGATGGATGATTGCCTCCGGCGCCTCCATCGTGTGACCGGAAGCATCGAGCGTCTGAAGCCGCTCCATAAAGATCTCACCGCGCTTGAGTGCGGCCAGGACTTCGGACCGGCGCGGCGGAGGAAGTTCATCCAGATACAAGAACTTTTCAGTTTGTGAAACTTCCCGATTGATTCGTGCCTCAGTCAACTGAACGTACCTGTCGAAGGCCTCAACTGTTTTCGGCCTCAGGTCTGCGCTCATCACTTCGGGCGTTTGCACCCCTAAAATCAGTATCGCCAGGAGAATTGTGAGCCACTTGATGGGTATCCGTTGCAACATCATCCCCAACCATAGCACATCTGGCCAAGCTTAGCAGGACGCTGAAAAATGCTCGTAGCGGCGGGCCTTAGCCCGGCAATGTCGTAGCGGACGTCCCGCCCCCCGGACCTGCGGCCCTCCAATAGCAGAAGACAGTGAACAGGGTAGGATTCAAACCGTATGAAGGCTGAAAGCTGACCCGCCGAGGCGGGACAACTCCGTTCAGAATGACATAGATTTCCCTCACCCTCCTGTTCAAGGCGACAACCTGTCTCTTGACATGCCCCACAACTTGCTGTAGCCTATTAGTGTTATGTTAGCACTGAATGGTGAACACCATGGGGCGGGGAAGAGCAGGATTCGGGATTCAGGACAGACAAGACCAAGGCACACGTGCTAACCGGCTCGACAGGGCAGCATGGCTGAGTTCGCCGGCACGTTTGAACAAAGGAATTCTTTTTTGCACGAACCAAGCGGGTATGTTATTGAAAACAAAGGGGTGCTGTGGAAAAACCCGTCATGAAGAAGGAATGTATATGAGAATAAAGGAGATTCGCGTTTAAAACGGGAATGTTGTTGAAAAGAAACGGGGAAGAGCAGGATTCAGGATTCGGGATTCAGGAGAGACAAGACCAAGGCACACATGCGAACCAGCTCGACAGGGCAGGATGGGTGAGTTCGCCGGCACGTTTGAACAAAGGAATTCTTTTTTTGCAGGACCGACGCGGGAATGTTATTGAAAACAAAGGGGCGCTGTGGAAAAAGCCCTCGCGAAGCGGGAATGTATATGAAAATAAAGGAGATTCGCGTTTAAGGCGGGAATGTTGTTGAAAAGAAACGGGGAAGAGCAGGATTCAGGGTTCAGGACAGACAAGACCAAGGCACACGTGCACGAGGCCGGGCCAATTTCGAAGTTTAGATTTTGAATTTCAAAATGCTCCCACCCAGAACGTACTGCCTGCTCCTTAGTGCCTACTTTCTACTGCCTGCTCACTACCTGCCTTTGACAACATCTGGCAACCCGCGTAAAATTCTTGCTTTGAATCAATCCAGTAATTATGAACAACGGAGGATTATTTATGCCTGTTAAGGTTGGAATCAATGGCTTTGGGCGCATTGGACGGAACTTGTTGCGTGCAGCGCTCGACGATCCAGGAATTGAATTCGTAGCGGTCAATGACATCACTGACCCGAAAACCCTGGCTCATTTGCTGAAGTACGACTCGGTATTCGGAATCCTGGCCGCCCAAGTGGCTCACGGCGCAGACTGCATCAGGGTAAATGGCAAGTCGATCCGGGTTTTTAAGACCAAGGACCCCGCGGACCTTGATTGGTCCTCCTTGGGCGTAGAGGTTGTGGTTGAATCCACCGGCCTTTTCACCAAAGCGGAGGACGCAAAGAAGCACCTGAAGGGCACCGTGAAGAAAGTCATCATCACGGCGCCGGCCAAAGGTGAAGACATCACCATCGTGCTGGGGGTGAATGAGCAAGCCTACGACCCGGCCAAGCACCACATCATCTCGAACGCTTCCTGCACCACCAACTGCCTGGCGCCGGCGGCCAAGGTGCTGCACGAGAACTTCAAGATTCTCAAGGGTTCGATGACCACCATTCATGCCTATACCAACGACCAGCGTATCCTGGACCTGCCCCACAACGATTTGCGCCGGGCTCGCGCTGCCGCCCTGTCCATGATTCCCACCACGACAGGCGCTGCCAAGGCTGTTGGCCTGGTATTGCCCGAACTGAAGGGCAAGCTGGATGGTTACGCTATGCGCGTCCCCACCCCGGACGTTTCGGTGGTTGACCTGGTAGCGCTCGTCGAGAAGCCCACCACGGCCGAAGAAGTGAACGCCGCCCTCAAGAAGGCTGCGGAAGGCCCCATGAAGGGCATTCTGCAGTACGTCGAAGAGGAGTTGGTCTCTAAAGACTTCACCGGCAATCCGCACTCGTCCATGGTGGACGCCGGCTTCACCAAGGTCATCGATGGCAATCTGGTGAAGGTGATCGCCTGGTACGACAACGAGTGGGGTTACTCTTGCCGCGTCAGGGACCTGATCGAATACGTGGGGAAGAGCCTCTGAAGCAGTAGGCAGTAGGCAGAAAGAAATAGGCGGCTGCCCGTGGACCGTCGTCCGTTGTGAACTGCTCCGTCTGCTTAGTTTGTTAGGAGTTTAGCCACATGAATTATTGCAGGTTACCCGACTGTCAGTGGACCACGGGGCAGAAGGAGGGAAAATGGGCTTAACAGTTCTGGAAATAGAAGTGGGGAACCCCGCCACCCCCGAAAAAACCGAAAAGGTGGAGTTCCTGATCGACTCCGGCGCGATCTATTCGGTAGTCCCGACTCCGGTCCTCGAAAGGCTTGGCATTCGCCCATTCCTGGAGCAGCAGTTCCGACTGGCAGACGGCTCAAAGATCGTCAGGAAAAAAGGGGGTGCTTTTTTCAAGCATGGGGAACTGGCGGGCGTGGCAGATGTCATCTTCGGCGAGGAGGGAGATAGCACCCTTCTCGGTGCTTTCACGTTGGAAGCCCTCGGCCTTTCGCTGGACCCGCTGCGGCGCGAGTTGAAGCCTCTGCCGATGATCCTCGCTGAAAGCGGAAGGCGGTAGGCGGCAAGCAGTAGGCAGACAGCAGTGAGCAGTAGACGGAGGGCGGCTGTCCATGGTCAGCTGTCAGACCTGTTCCCCGAAGGGGAACAAAATCATTAGCCGTAGGTGAAACCTACGGAAAAAGTAACACCTGATATTTGCCCAACCCCGAAGGGGTTGAACATTGTCCACATACACTCAGATTCTTTATCACATCGTGTTCGCCACCAAAGACCGTCTGCCGGTGCTTGCCGATTCGGGACGGGATGATCTCGTCAGGTACATGAATGGTGTGATCAAGAACAGCCGCTGCCGGCCGATCTGGACCAACGGCGTGAGAGACCATGTCCACAGTCTGCTAAGCCTTCATCCGACGGTTGCGTTGGCCGGTTTGTTGAAGGACATCAAGGTCGCGTCTTCAATCTGGGTTAAAGAGAACCATGTGTTCCCCAACTTCATAGGTTGGCAGGAAGGATACGGAGCTTTCACGCATTCTCTTCGTGAACAAGCGGAACTTATCGCGTACGTCAAGGGTCAGGAGGAGCATCACCGAAAGACAACGTTTGAAGAAGAGTACCGAAAGTTGCTCGCCGACGCTGGCATCGAGATTGATGAAAGGTATTTTCCATAAGTTCGACCCCTACGGGGTCGGGATTTCCTTGCCCTCTGTCTCCGTAGGTTTCACCTACGGCTAATGATTTTGTTCCCCTTCGGGGAACCAAGGGGGTCGGGATTTCCTTGCCCTCTGTCTCCATAGGTTTCACCTACGGCTAATGATTTTGTTCCCCTCCGGGGAACCAACCTCGTTGAAGGTGTATGGACCCCAGGGCCCGGCTCTTGCCGCAGACAACGGACCACTGACATCTCAGAAAGGAAATATCCATGTCAAAATTATCTATTCGTGATATTGAGCTTAAAGGAAGACGCGTCTTCATGCGCGTGGATTACAATGTCCCGCTGAACGATGCCTCGCAGATCACCGATGACACCCGAATTCGCGCCTCGCTTCCCACCATCCGGTACGCCCTGGGACAGGGAGCGCGGCTCATTCTGGCTTCGCACCTGGGAAGACCCAAAGGGAAGCCCAATCCGAAAATGAGCCTGAAGCCGGCAGCCACGCGGCTTTCGGAGCTGCTCGGCGAGCCCGTGGCCTTCGCCGCCGACTGCGTGGGCCCGGAAGTCGAAAAGCAGGCCCTGGCGCTCAAGGACGGGGAGGTGCTGCTGCTCGAAAACCTGCGCTTCCATCCTGAAGAGGAAAAGAACGTGCCGGAATTCGCCCGGCGACTGGCGGCCCTGGGCGAGGTTTACGTGAACGACGCTTTCGGCACCGCTCATCGCGCGCATGCTTCAACCGAGGGCATCACCCATTTCCTTTCGCCCTGCGCAGCGGGCATGTTGATGGAGAAGGAGCTCGAATATCTGGGGAAGGCGGTCCAGAACCCCGCCCGTCCCTATGTAGCGATTGTGGGCGGCGCCAAGGTCTCCGACAAGATCGAACTGCTCGAGAATTTCGCGAAACTCGCGGACAGTGTGCTGGTGGGCGGGGCCATGGCTTACACCTTCCTGAAGGCAGAGGGCGTGGAAGTCGGCCAATCCAAAGTTGAAGATGACAAGCTGGAAAGCGCCAAGACGCTGCTGAACTTCGCCAACCGCAGCGGCAAGAAGTTCCTGTTGCCCAAGGACCACGTGGTAGCCGAGAAATTCGACGCCAGCGCCCCGGCGGAAGTGGTCAACACGCAGAGCATTCCCGCCGGCTGGATCGGATTGGACATCGGACCCGCCACGCGCGCCGAATACGCCCAGGAAATTGCCGGCGCCAAGACCATCGTCTGGAACGGCCCCATGGGCGTCTTCGAGATGCCCCAGTTCGCGGAAGGCACCCTGGCCATCGCCAGGGCGGTTGCCGCTTCTTCCGCAGTCTCCATCGTCGGCGGCGGCGATTCGGTGGCGGCGGTGAAGAAGATGGGCGTGGCGGATAAGATCAGCCACATCTCAACCGGCGGCGGCGCGGCGCTCGAGTTCCTCTCCGGGCTGAAACTCCCGGGGGTGGAAGCGTTGACAGATACGGAATAGGGAATAGGGAGTTGGGAATAGGGAATAGGGACGGAGTAGGGAGTGGGGGAAAGCGAACAACACGAGCCGCTCAAGAGCGCGATTTCATCCTATCGCGAGCTGCATGTTTGGCCCATGCTCGACAGGTGCGAAGTCGTGGGAAAGATGCTTCGAGCCCTCATCCGCTCGCTGCAGAGCAAAGGCAGGGCTTAGCTGCTTGCTTCCCCATTCCCGACTCCCTATTCCCTACTCCCATCCAATAGGAGTGCAAAAATGAGGCGACCCGTAATCGCTGGTAACTGGAAAATGTACAAGACCATCGCGGAAGCGGTGGATTTCATCGAGAAGATCAAGCCGCTGGCGGCACAGGCCGGCCATTGCGAAGTGATCGTTGCGCCGCCCTTCACGGCGCTGGCCGCAGCCGCCGCCGCAGCCAAAGGCAGCAAGGTGTCGGTGGCTGCTCAGAACTGCCACTGGGACAAGGAAGGCGCGCACACCGGAGACATCTCGACGGGGATGCTCCGGGACGCCGGATGCACCCACGTGATCATCGGGCATTCCGAGCGCCGGCATGACTGCGGCGAAACCGACGAGCAGGTGAACAAAAAAGTGAAAACGGCGCTCGCGGCTGGACTCACGCCGATCGTTTGCGTGGGGGAAACGCTGGCGGAACGCGAAAAGGGTGAAACCGAAAAAGTCCTCGAGCGTCAGTTCATGGGCGGCCTGGCCGGGTTGACCGCTGCGGACTTTTCCCGTATCATAATTGCCTACGAACCTGTGTGGGCCATCGGCACCGGACGCACGGCCACACCGGAAATGGCTGCGGAGGCGCACCGTTTGCTTCGCAGGCTTGCTCGCCAGCAGTTCGGCGAAAGCGAGGCGGGCGGCATCAGGATTCTGTACGGCGGCAGCGTCAAACCTGACAACGTCGCCGGGCTGATGGCGCAGGAAGAAATTGACGGGGCGCTGGTGGGCGGGGCGAGTTTGAAGGTCGATTCCTTTACTGCCCTAGTAAATTACCCGCGCGGCTGAGGCGCCGAGAGAGAGATTCCATAGTATGATGGCTGTAATTCAGACGATTCAAATCGTGACCTGCATCCTGCTCATTGGCTCGGTGCTTCTCCAGGGCGGCGAAAACGTCGATATCACTGCAGCTTTCGGCGGCGTAAGCCAGGCGGCCTTCGGGCCTCGCGGCTCTGTGACCCTGCTGGCAAAGATCACCTGGGGTCTGGCAGTCATTTTTATAGTCACGTCCATGAGCCTGGCAATTCATGCGTCAAGGTCCTCCTCGGGTTCGGTGCTGGAGCACGCGCCCGTCAAGTCAGCGCCCGTGTCGGCGCCCATATCGGTGCCCGTGACGCCCGCTCCGGCGAAGAAGTAGGAAGAGCAGCCGTCAGTTGTCAGTAATCAGTTATCAGTAAGGACCCCTCCAGCGCGCGGTTGGGGACCGACGGCTGACGAACGACAACTGATGACTGAGAACTGATGACTGAGAACTCCCTCTCGTGCGGAAGTGGCGGAATTGGCAGACGCACCAGCTTGAGGGGCTGACGGTCGCAAGACCGTGGGGGTTCGAGTCCCCCCTTCCGCACCATCTGTCAAGAAATTTCTCATAAAATATGGCAAATCTAAGTCCCGCAAGCAGTTGCGGGACTTTTTGGTTTTAGTCTCCTGTCTTACTTCTCTCTCCTGGGGATTTTCGTGGACATCCCTGCAAGCTAAAGCATAGCTATGGGTTACGGAGTTTTTCCCCAAAAACCCTTTTTGAAGCGGGACCGCCCCCGCATAGCTAAAGCCTAGCAAAGCTTTCCCCTGATAACATCGACTCGCCATGTGCAAGGGAATTATTCTCACCGGCGTGGTGCGTGACGTTCCGCTCAAGCTCAAGGTAAAATCCATCTGTCTGGGAAGACTCCCGCGACTGGAATCGAACGGACATGGCCCAACCCGCAAAACCAAACGTGGTCTATCACGCTGATTGGGGCAGCAAGGATGAGAAGCGGTGGTGCGCCAGGGCGGCCCTCGGCGCGGATGGCCATTACACGGCCTTCGCTCCCGAGCACGTGGGCAATCCCGGCTCGCTGATTGGGCAGCTTCGCACGGAAGCCGGTGAGACGGGGTGCGCCCTCGCTGGGTTCGACTTTCCGATTGGCGTCCCAGCTTTCTATGCCAAGCGTGCGGGCATAGCGAACTTCCGCACCCTGCTTCCAAATCTTGGAAGCGGCGAGTGGAAGGATTTCTATTCTGTATGCGATGAGGCCAACCAGATATCGGTACACCGACCCTTCTACCCGAACGGCAGGTACAAAGGAAGGCGCATGCAAGAACTGTTTCTCGGCCACCGCGTCTCGTCACTGGAACCTCTGCTCCGGCGCTGCGACCGGGGTGGCAACGGCCACAAGGCGGCGTGCTGCCTGTTTTGGACGCTTGGCCCCAACCAGGTCGGCAAGGCCGCAATCATCGGCTGGCGGGACGTGCTCGCCCCTGCCCTGCGGAACGTTTCCCTATGGCCGTTTAACGGCCCCCTGCCCTCGCTGCTTGTGCCAGGGAGCATCGTTATTGCCGAGGCGTGGCCAGCCGAGTGCTACGGCTGGTTTTCCAAGGACCCGCTCGGCGGCAAGCGCAACCAGGACAACAGGAGAAAATTCGGGGCATCCCTCCTTCGCTGGGCTGATGCCCAGAGCGTCGCTATTGAGGACGGCCTCAGGAAGGAAATTCAAGGTGGCTTTCCGCAAGGGGACGACGCCTTTGATGCGGTCATCGGGCTATTTGGAATGCTTCAGGTTTGTCTCGGTCAACGTTCGCCCGGCGAGCCGGACGACCGAGCAATCCGGGAGATTGAAGGGTGGATTCTTGGCCGGGAGCCCTAGCTTGTCGCCGAAGGGGTTCCAATTGGACCCATCGCAGTCACCGCTGCCCGTCAAGTCAACGCTTGCACGTTACGGCGGGAAGTCCATGCGGCGCACGAGGCCCTGGAAGCGAGGGCCGGGGCGCGGGGATTATTTCAGCTTTGCGTATTCCGCCTTGGCTTCCGTCAGCACGGGAACATCAGGGTCGGCGTCTTTCCAGAGCGTGAGGAAGTCCTGATAGGCAGCGCGGGCTTTGGTCGTGTTTCCTTCCATGGCATAAGCGCGGGCCAATCCCACCCGGGCCATTGCGCCGCATGGGAAGTTCATCACCACTCCTCGGTGGTCGATGAATTTCTGAAATTCCCCTGCCGCTCGGTTGCCGTCGTGGAGCATAGACCCGCCTCGCCCATGCACAGCGCAATGACCTTGGGGCGAAACTCCTTCAAGATCGGAAGCAGCGCCTGGATACGCGCGGGCTCATCGGTGATGGAATTGATCATGGCCCGTTGCCTCGTGAGCGGCAGCGCGCGGCGCAGGGCTTCGGGATCGGCGCTATCCAGGCATAAAGGCACGGAAACCGCCTCCTGCACGAGGTTCACCAGCCACGGCAAGACCTCCCCTTCCTGCCTGGGCAGGCCGCCGTTCACGTCCAGCATGTCCGCGCCGGCATTCACTTGCTTGCGCGCGATGTCCTGGAAGAACGCGACGTCCCTTTTGGCCGCCGCTTGCCCCGCCTTCTTCCGGGTGCAATTAATCAATTCGCCGATAATGAGCATGGATTCTATTTTCCTCCTGGATGGTTTTGCTGTTGTTCTGCGATTACCGCTTTCCATTCATGAAACGAACCTGGCCTGCCAAGTGATAAGTGACGAGTGCCAGGTGGCAAGCAAACCTTTTGGTCGCGTCGTAGGCCATCCGTTAGCTCCCCCACACCTTTGGTACGATCAGGTTTTCGGGGCATTTAGACTGCCATTCTGATGGCGCGCTCGATCTTATGCACCCTTCTTGGAGCGAAATTACCTTAGGCCGTAGTATAGTAGCTTTGTCGCAGGATTTTGCCCCTTTTCAGGCAGGACATTTCAAGCATCATCATTTCATCCTTTGTTTATATGGCTGGCAACCACATCTTGGAATCGTCCAATTTCCCTGTTGGTTCCGACCCTGCGGCGTCAGGTGTAGAAACGACGGTATCCTCGTTCATGTAGCCGCAAGCGTCCGAGCAGCGGAGCTCCCGCTGATGGCCGTCTTGCGCGCCTTAATAAAGTCCGTCAACGCTTCCTCCACACCTGGGTCCAAGGGGGGGCAATCATAGCTGGCAAGTAGTCTGTTGACTTTCTTGTGAGCGCGGGCGTAGGTATCCTCGGCCCCGTTCAGTTCCCATTGCTCGGCCGAATTGTAGTCGAAAAGCTCGGCGCGGTAGAAGGCGTCACGAAAATGCCGCAACGTGTGAGCTGTTCCTAGATGGTGACCGCCGGGTTGCACTTCCTCAATGGCTTGGAGTGCCAGGGACTCATCAGACAAATCCAGTCCTTTGGCCCAGGTGTGGAACATGCCGAGGACCTCGCAATCGCAAACAAATTTCTCGTAGCCACTAACCAATCCGTTTTCGAGCCAGCCTGCGGCGTGAAGGACAAAGTTGACGCGAGCCAATACGGTGGGAAGCATCCCCATCATGGATTCGTAGCCGGCCTGGGCATCGGGAATCTTCGAGCTTGAGAGCATGCCTCCGCCGCGGAAGGGTAGACCATATCGCCGTGCGAGCTGAGCGCTGGCATACAGACCCAGTTGGCTCTCGGGGGAGCCAAAGACAGGGGCGCCGCTCTGTAAATCAATATTCGTCAGAAAAGAACCATAGATGACGGGCGTACCGGGTTCGATCATCTGGGTCAAGACAATCCCCGCCAAGGCTTCCGCATTCTCCTGCGCTACTGTTCCTGCCAGGGTTGCAGGCCCTAGCGCGCCGGCTAGAATGAAAGGGGTAATCATCAAACCCTGGCGGGCGTGTGCATAGACCTTGAGAGCGCCCAGCATGCGATTGTCGTACCGACGTGGACTGCTCACATTGATAAGAGATATGGTGGCAGGGTGTTGGCGGATCGCATCCGCCCCAAAGAGAATCTCGGCCATCGCCACAGTGTCAGCGGCGTTCTCGGCGGAAGTGACAGAGCCCATAAACGCTTTGTCGCTGTACTTGACGTGGTAAAAAATCATGTCCAAGTGCCGCGTAGACACAGGCTCATCCGTCGGCTCTACGACTGTGCCACCCGAATGGTGGATGTAGGGACTCATGTAAGCTAGCTTGATGAAGTTCTTGAAATCCTCCAGGGTCGCCTCCCGACGCTTGCGCTCCAGGTCAAGGACGTAAGGAGGGCCGTAAACAGGGGCAAAGACCATCGAGTTGCCCCCGATGACCACGTTGTTTTGAGGGTTTCGTGCCAGTTGCGTAAACTGCCTGGGCGCTTTGGCAACGAATTCTTGAACTAGGGCCGGATCAAACCGGACTCTGTCGCCCTGCACCTCGGCTCCATGTGCTTTGAGGATTGACCGCGCATCCTCATCGTAGAAGTCAATGCCAAACTCAGAGAGGATGCGCATCGACGCTTGATGTAGACGCTCAATACCCTCTTCGCTCAGCAGTTCGTAAGTAGGCAGATTGTAGGTAATTGGCGTCATGCGCAAAGGGGGCTTGGCTGCGCCCGCGCGTCGTTGGCGGAGATGGTTTCGATGGTCAAGGCAGTTTGTGCTCATTCCAGGCTCCCTTCGTTGCTGAGGCTTCGCTCCTCCGCTTCAGATGACCGCCACGTCTGCGATATGAATTTGGAGGAGCTATTGCCAAACTTATCAAAACACCGAAACTTCATTTCTTTTCTCCCTTGCTGGCTCATTTGTACGAAAATTTTCAGGAAATTTCAAGAAACTTCCTCGGTTACTCTTTGCTGCGGTTCAACGAGGTACGGCTCGGAGCTTCCAGTCAGCGCCCCCAGCAGAGCGAGTCACTTGGTGGGTGGGCCGCCCAAGAGGCGGTTGCCCGGGGTGGTCGCGTCGTCGCTGCCATCGCAAATTCCACAAGGCATTTGATGGCGGTTCAGATATACTGGCGGCCTCAGGGCGTCATCGTACCCTTGGCTTGCGTAGAGGACACGCTTCCGCTATACTCTGGCTCGATCAGAGAAGGATGAACTTTCCAACGGGAGCTTTCTCGTGCCTCAAAATGCCTATGACGTTCTCCTTGAGCGAATTCTGCTCGGTGAATACGCTCCGGGAACCAGCCTTGTGGAGCAAGATGTCGCCAAGGAATTGGGTGTCAGCCGAACGCCGGTACGTGAGGCATTGTTGCGCCTAAAGCTCGAAGGACTGGTAAAGATCATTCCCCGAGGTGGCAACTTTGTCGCCGAAGCCTCCTTGCGGCAGGTTCGAGAAGTAACTGAAGTTCGCCTGATCTTGGAGGGGTACCTTTCACAGTTGGTCGTCGAGCGACGAACCGAGAAGTGGCTGGCGGAAGTCCGATCCTGGCTTAAGGAACTAGAGGGCGTGTGGCCGAGCCTGTCGTCGACCGAATGGATGAAGAAGGACTTGGAATTTCACCACTTGATGGACAAAGCAGTTGGCAGCGAAGTTTTATCCAACCATCTGTGGTTGCTCCGACGTCAGGCAGTACTTTTTTGGGGGCAGTCCGCGGACGGGCGGGCTTCGCTGCAGGGAATCATCACGGACTTTAATGATACACTTCGGGCGATCACCGACAGAGATACAGACAAATGCATAGAGATACTCCACCGTCACGTGTTAGCACATGTGGAGCGAATCCAGAAATACATGAAACCCGAACTATACCGACCGAGTGTCTTGCCGAACCGAGCACGGTAATGCCAAAACGCTCTGTCGCCCAAGCCATCCTCTGCGAATGGGCTAAGGATCCCATTTTTCTTTCGAAGTCGACCAACTTTGGCCTTCCTTTCCAACGCCGGACATTGTACCGAAAGGCTTCGACACACGGCTGACCTTAAGCCCATGCAACCTGGGTCAGAGCCAAGGTGGCGTCCAGCTTAGCGGCCATACGTATGCGCTACCAAGTTGTTGCATACGCCTACCGTCTGAAGGTGTTGTTGCGGGAACACCTTGCGGCACTGCGGGCTTCGCCGGGTACCCGAAGCTCAGCATCCAGAGATTCAGACGCCCAAGAGGAAAAGAACAGGGCAACGTTTGAGGCATCGCTTGGCAGCAGAGGTGGCTCCGGAATTTGAACTCTATGAGGGGTAGTTCGCGCCATTTCTGAGGGTGCTGTCGCAACGAGAGCGAGCAGGTGACGGTACCAAGCCAAAGGCGTATCGAGTACTATTGGGAGTGTAGTCCAGCGATTGCGGGCAGGCCAGTTTTGGCGGTCCGCAACTGTTTGAAATTCGAAGACCTCTGTTCCGGCTCATTCAAGCCATTCATGTGGAATCTCGTGAGGCAATTATGATTCGAGTGAAAGCCGTTGCATGGGACCTAGGCGGCGTACTTTTTACTGAAGGGAAATCGGTTGCAGTTGTGAAACTTGCAAGGGATTACCGTTATGACCGAGGATTAGTCACCAGTCTCCTTTTGTCTCCTCAAAGCAAGGACCTGCGCAAAGGGCTGATCGCAGACGACGAGTTTTGGGCTTGGGTCCAGGACGAGCTTCCGGAAGGATACGAGACGGCGACAATCAGAAAAGTATGGTACGAGAGTTATATATTGGATAACCATGTTGTGGCTTTGACAAAAAAGCTGAAGGGCCAGTATAAACTGATAGCATTCTCTGACAACATCAAAAGCAGGGTAGAGCTACTCGATCAAAAGTATAATTTTCGGAGGTTGTTTGACCGGGAAGTATATTCCTTTGACTTTCACTGTATGAAGCCGCACAAGAAGTTTATTGGGAAGATGATCCAGGCCTCGGAGTGTTCGCCCTGTGAAATCGTGTACGTTGATGACAGCGCCGATTGTGCCATTCCAGCCAGAGAGCTCGGTGTGAACTTCATCCGATACTCGCGCCAGGGAATTAGGCGTTTGCAGAAGGCACTGGAGAGATTCGGAGTCAGACTTTAGTCGCAGCGCTCGCGTGAACCGTTGAGATGCATTGCGGGGCATGTCACCGTTTTATAACAGAGCAGGAACCGTTGAGCAGTTGACTAATGAGAGCAAGCTGGCGGTCAAGATGCGGCACTTCGCCCGCCGCTGACTCTAATCCGCCCCACTCAAACGAATCGCCTCCTACCTTACAACTCGAACTACCGCTGGGCTGGGAGCCCTAAAAACGGGGAAGGTCCTGGTAATTCTTCGGGGGCTTTCCTCATCCTTTTCTCGTCGATTCGCCCTAAGTACAATGAACTAAGATAGGCTCGCGCCTTGGAAACTGGGACAGTTCAAATTCCTTAGTGCCCTTCTGTGAGCTTGTCAATAGGCCCTTCCACGCAAGTGGCATTTAACGCCACCCGCACGAAGCTACCCTTTACCTGCTAGTTCAAAGGGCCTTAAGCTGCTTGACAGCACAGAAGCCAGTGACGCACTCGATCCTCCCTCGTACCGAGCCTCCTCCGTGTATGCTGCCAAAAAGGTGAGGAAAGGTCCTGTATTTTTTTTGTTTTTACCTTGTCATTTTATTCTGTTGTGCCCCGATGATAATGTCCCCTTTTGGCCCCGTTAGAAATGTCCCCTAAACTGAAGGCCTCTCAGGGAGGCCAAGGTGAAGAGGACATATATGAGTGAGCGGGAAGTAAGGCGTGCGGAAGTATTTTCACGAGTGGTTAAGGGAGGATGGACGCTGCTGGAAGCAGCGGCGCGGATGGAGATGAGCTACCGGCAGGCGAAGCGGCTGTGGAAGCGATATCGAGCCGAAGGGGCGGCGGGGTTGGTGCATGGGAACGCGGGGCGGGTTTCGAACCGGGCCAAGCCGAGAAGTTTGCGCTGCCGGGTGCTGCGTCTGATCCGGAAGAAGTACG
>Ga0208037_1000620_pt1 | contig 20285 bp, 10 predicted proteins | sample June2015DPH_13_1_3_FD_184710 | JGI IMG/M metagenome (GOLD analysis project Ga0208037, IMG submission 184710) | Peatland microbial communities from SPRUCE experiment site at the Marcell Experimental Forest, Minnesota, USA - June2015DPH_13_100... | ecosystem: Environmental > Terrestrial > Soil >...
GAAGTCGTCAGGCCCGCCTCTTTCGCCCGGCGGAAGAGTTCGATCATGTCTGGGCGCAGCGCCTTGTGCAGGAAGTAGGACGAGACGTGCAGATGCTTGGCGCTGAAAACATAGCTCAAGTCCAGATCCTTCAGGCTCATCTCATGCATTGTTCCCGGATAGGTCAGGATGTACCGCTGCTTCCGTTGCGGCAGGATCACCGTCAGCCCCGTGGTCTTTCCTTTGAACTTTCGCACGTGGGAGAGGTCCACGCCGCATTCCCCCAGCCTCTGCAGGCAAATTTCACCGAACGGATCGCTACCGATGGAGGAGCTGAATCCGGCTTTGTTTCCCAGCAGCGTGAAATTGTGCGTAAAGATCGCCGAGGAACTCCCCAGCGTGATGCTGAGGTCATTTGCAAGATGTTCCCGCTCGAGTTCGAGTTTTTCCGGTAATCCGTAAAAGATAAGATCGAGATTCAACTCACCAACTACACTGACGTCAAAAGTGGCCACAGTTCTTTCTCCTTGCTTTGGCGCAGTCCAATATCACGACGCGCGAAAGATTTTTGGGATTGTCGTAGCATCATTAGTTCTTTACTTCAGGCGAGGTGTCCTGCTGTTCTGCGTACCCACAGACTCTTTACGTCTTGCGTCGCCCTGCCCGTTCCGAATTGTCAGCGCGGGTCGTGCGTTGTGGCCGGTGCTCCTACACCAGCGTGACTTCCACGTCCGCTTCCCGCAGCGCCTTCAAATCGCCACGCGATATGTTCTTGTCGGTGATGGTTTCATGCACCGCTTCCGTCGGAATGATGAGCGACAGGCTCCTCTTTCCGAATTTGCTCGAATCGCATACCACCACGGTTCGCCGCGCCGATTCCGTCATCACGCGGTTCACCCGCGCTTCCAGCAAATTCGGCGTCGTGACTCCGTAGTGCAGGTCAAATCCGTCCACGCCCAGGAAAAAGAGGTCCGCGCTCAGCATTCGCAGCGATTCCTCCGCCAGCGGCCCCACTAACGAATACGAATTGTTTCTCAGCACTCCGCCCGTCAGGATCACTTCCACCGGCGTGTCCGCCAGTTCCGCCGCGATGTTCGTCGCATTCGTGATGACGGTCAGGTTCTTGATATTGCGGCAGGCCCTCGCAATGGCCGTCGTCGTCGTTCCGGAATCCAGAATGATCGCTTGCCCCGGCCGGATCATGTGCGCCGCCGCCGCTCCAATCCGAATCTTCTCCTGCCGGTGCGAACGCTCCTTTTCCTGCAGCGAGCGGTCTTTCAGCGAGCCCGTGCGTACTGGCAGCGCGCCCCCGTGGGTTCTCTCCAGACTGCCTGCGTGATGCAGGAACTCCAAATCCTTCCGGATGGTAATTTGCGATGTCCGCAAGCGTTTCGCCAGGTCTCGCACGAGCACGCGCCCATCCGCCTGCAGCATCTCCAGAATCGCCCTGCTCCGCTCTTCCCTCAGCATGTCGTTTTCCTCCCGCCCGCGCGCCCCCGGGGCTTCTCCGTCAAGGACTGACCACATGCAAAAGAATAGACGCTTGTGACCTCGCAAATCTTGCTCCTTATCAGGTCGCGCGGCCGATTTGCCAACTCTCCCGCTCTTATCTTCGCTGCCTGGTTCGGCAAGAACTGACTCAGCAGCGACACAGGCGCGGTGTGTTCCTCGAGGTTCTGTGTCAACTTTTCCACCGCCGCGCGCACCTTTGCAACGCCCCAGTAATATCTCGACCGGTCGCTGTAGCTGTATTTCCGCGCGATTCGCAGCGCGGCTTCGTCGCCGTGATGGTAGTTTTTCCAATGGCTTGGGTTTTCCTGCATCGCCGCTTCCAACGCGTCAGTCACGCCGGAAAAGGAGGTGCCGCGTGCTGCACCCAGCCACTCCTTCTCCACCGCCTCCAGCGCAAACACGGCTTCCCGGTACGCAAACGTCAGCCACGGTCCCACCTTCAATATGGCAAAGTGGTCCCGCACCATCTCCTTCAGCGCTCCGGGTGTCTGGTAATCCGTCGAATGCGCCTCGTACACGCGGCCCCCTTGGGCGCTTGCGAACGCCGCCAATTTCTTTGCTCGCGACGCTTCATAGGGAAACACCGTCGCGTCCCCAAACTCCACTCCCGGCTGCACCACGACGGCAATTACGCGCTCCCATGCCTGATGTAATCCGCGCGCGGCAAACGCCCCCTTGGTGATCGCGATCGTCCGGGCCAGGTTGGTTATGCTGGTTGTCTCCGGAGCCAGTGCTTCGAGTTGCTCGCCACCGGGCAAGGGCACGTCCGTTCCGATCACGTAGAGTGGCGCCGTCGAGCCCCGCGGCATTTCCTTGTGGGCTTCTTCCGCCGCCGTGCATAATTCTGCTGCTCGCGCGCTGACGATCCGGTCTTCCAGCGGCTGCTGCCTGTCGCCGCCGTCGTCCGCGCACCTCATGCTGGCATCCAAGTGGATCTTCGTGTATCCGGCCCGCACGCAGCTTTTCACCAGTTCCCGCGCCTTCGCCACCGCCTCAATAGCTTTCTCCGAGCGCCACGCATGCGGCCCCAGGTGATCACCGCCCAGCACAATTCGCCAGGCAGGGAACTGCATTCCCCGTGCAACATCACCTACAAATGCCGCAAAATCCTTGGCTGTCTGCCCCGTGTATCCCCCGTACTGATTGACCTGATTGGAAGTGGACTCGATGCACAGTAGGCTATCATCCCGCAGCGCCTGAGCCATCGTCGCTTCCAGCACGGCCCGGTTCGCCGAGCACACCGAGTAAATCCCCGTGTGCTCGCCACGCTGGTTTGCCTCAAGGATGCGTTTCAGCTCCGTCGTGGCGCTTCCGCTGGAGCCCCGTGTTTGTTTCCTTGTTCTCATCTGGTTGCTTACGCCCGCTCCGCCTTATAGCTCTTCTGCCAGGCCGTGGCTGCCGCCAGCTTCTTGTTCACGGCTTCATCCACCCCCTCCCGAGAGGCCCTAGCCCAATTTTCGAAGAGACTTGCGCGGGTTACGATTGGTTTCGTTTTAGTTCTTATATGCTCTTTTTCTTTCTCCGTCAATATTCTTGTTCCTGCCCCCGCTTTCACCCCCGCCGGTTCGCCCCTTGACTCAAAGCGGTCCGCTTCGTTTCCACAGCGCCTCCGAGCCCCCATGAAACGGGAAATTCTCACTTTGCAGCGACAAGGCCATTTTTCGCTTGACAAACCAACAACCCTAGAATAGGGTTCGGCCTAATAGAAAGAAAACGAAGGAATTCAATACCAAACGAAAGAGCTAAGAAAGGCGATGGTATCGACACGAAAGATCAACTTTTCTCGATTCGGCACGCGAAGGAAGGGGCGAATGCCGTGATAGGTTTTCCTCACTTCAACAGGATTCTTGGTCTTAGTGAGCCGATCCCATGGCGGGATTTTCTGGCAGTGTGCTGAAAAATTGGTGGGAGAAGTGATTTGTCGGAGCGTGCAGTCATTCAATTCCTGGACCGGGTACTAGCCTAGCGAAAGGATGGAACATAGTCACCATGTTTAACGCTATTTCGTGTCGCAAATTCTCCTGTATTTTCGTGCTTCTCTTGCTGGGGCTGGTTTTGCCCTCGAGAGTATTTAGTCAGGTGGATACGGGTACCATTTCCGGTACAGTCAAAGACGCCAGCGGGGGTGTCATACCCGGTGCTACGGTGACGCTTACAAATGAAGGTACTGGACAATCAATAGCGACGACGAGCGGATCTGTTGGCGAATATACCTTCTCGCCGGTAAAGATCGGTCATTACTTCGTGTCGGCGGAAATCAAGGGATTTCAAAAGGTACGGCAAAATAACGTCACGGTAGATGTGCAACAGAGAGTGGTTGTGGACTTTGCCTTGCCGGTTGGCCAATCCATAGAGACGGTAACTGTCGATGCAGCACCGCCAGCGCTGCAAACACAAGAGGCTTCCGTGGGACAGGTGATTGAGGAGCAAGCGATCAACGCACTGCCTTTGAATGGGCGTAACTTTACGTTTCTCGCGCAACTATCGGTGGGGGTTACGCAGGGCCAACAGGACACGCGCGGCTTGGGCGCGAGCGGGAGTTTTTCCGCGAATGGTATGCGCCCCTCGCAGAATAACTATTTGCTCGACGGCATGGACAACAACACCAATCTGGTCGATTTCTTGAATGGGACAGCTTATGTCGTGCGTCCACCGGTGGATGCTATTCAGGAATTCAAGGTTGAAACCAACGACTATAGCGCTGAGACGGGACGTTCGGCCGGCGCTGTCCTTAATGCCACCATCAAGTCTGGAACCAACCAGTTCCACGGATCCGCGTGGGAGTTCGTCCGCAATGACATGTTTGACGCAGCAAACTTCTTTGAAAATGCGGGTGGCATTCCGAAAGGAGAATACCGGCTGAACCAGTTCGGAGTCACTATCGGGGGTCCGATTCGACGGGGCAAAACTTTCTTCTTCGCGGATTACGAGGGCACGCGCATCCGCCAGGCTCTTACCTCCACGAACACGGTTCCCACGGCGCTGGAGCGGAGCACTGGTTATCAGAATCTCTCGGAACTGCTCTCCCAAGGGGGTACCTACCTCCCCGACGCGCTGGGGCGAACCTATGCACTGGGGCAAGTGTTCGATCCTTCCACAACACGGCCCGTACTCTGCGGAACTACGGACACTTTAACTGGTCTGCCGGCTCCCTCCTGCGGCCCCGGTCAAACCACCGGAGTAACGCAGGTCGGATTTGTCCGCGAGCCCTTCCCGGGCAACATGATTCCGGCAAATCGCCTTGATAGCAATGCGATTAAGCTCCTCAACCTGTATCCTGCCCCAACCAACTCCAGCCTTTTCAATAATTATGCGGCCAACCCAATTTCGAGCAATAACTCCGACCAATTTGACGTGCGCGTGGACCACACCTTCAGCGAAAAAGACAACATTTTCGGCAGATTCAGTTATGTGGATAACCCTTCACTTATTCCCGGGCCCTTTGGAGGTATTGCGGATGGAGGGTCGTTTTCTGACGGTAGCCAGACTTCGAAAAGCCTGAACGCCGTGGCAAGTGAGACGCATGTGTTTTCACCATCTCTGGTGAATGAAGTGCGCGCAGGCTTCAGCCGCCTTGCGGCCACTCGTCTGCAACCCAATGCCAACACTCTTGGTATTCCCGATCAGTATGGGATTTCCGGAGTTCCTCAGATCCCTACGAACGGCGGTTTGGGATCCCTCTTCATTACCGGTCTGACGACGCTCGGCAGTAATGGGTTTCTCCCCTCCATTGAGCTCAGCACGAACACTCAAATCATAGACAATCTGACTAAAACTGCGGGACGCCAATCCATGAAAATGGGATTTACCTACCAGCGCCTGGGATTCTCCATCCTGCAACCTTATGCCGGTCGAGGAGAGTGGACCTTCAGCGGCGCTTACACCGAAGTGCCATCCCAATCGGGAGGCAACACCGGGCTGGCGCAAATGTTACTGACACCCATTGCGGGAACGGTTGCGGGTGCGGCTGACTTCGTTGGCGGTGCTGATGACATCTATGTCTCCAACTTTGCGAATACCTCCATGAAACATAATTACTATGGAGCATATTTTCAGGATGATATTAAGGTCACGCCAAAGCTGACAGTAAACCTGGGGCTGCGATGGGAATACTTCGGCGAACTCATTGAAAATTATGGGGCGCAGTCCAACTTTCTGCCGTTCGGGCCGAATGGCAGTTCCACGTTCATGCTGACGCAGAAGCGCTGCAATACCCCGCTGTCACCGGACTTTTACGCGGCGGCCCAGGCTGACAATATCAACGTCGTGTGTTCCAGTCAGCCGGGGCTCGGGGTACCGCAAAAATTCAATTTTTCGCCTCGCGTAGGGTTTGCGTATCAACTGACGCGGAAGTTTGTTGTTCGCGGCGGTTACGGTATTTTCTATGGCGGCTTTGAAAACTCTGTTGTTGAGACGTACAATGATTTTCCATTCCAATTCTATCTGGATTATCCCAATTTGACGCCCGATGCGCCCATCACCTTCAGCAATGGCGCGATCGGTACCCTTTCGACAGGTCTGACAGCCATCCCGCTCACGACTTCGGCAGTCGAGCCAGGCGGGGTAGTGTTTCTCGGTGAGGACTACAAAAACAAGACTCCCTATACCCAAGGGTATAACCTAACCGCGCAATATCAACTTACGCCGAGCGATACCATCCAGATAGGGTATGTAGGGAATACGGTTCGTCACCTCGGGGTCTACCTAAGTCTGAATACACCGAGAGAGATGCTACCTCCTGTGCTACCTCCTGGATTGAGTTCGTACGACTACTCTCCTTATCCCGATTTTCCTACCTACCAACAAGACACAAGTTTTGCGGGGGACAGCAACTACAACAGTCTGCAGGCGAATTATGAGCGTAGACTGGGCGGCGGCCTGAGCGTCCTGGGGAACTTCACCTGGTCGAAGTGTCTTACGAATGCAGTTGACGTTTTGAATAGCACTGCTTTGACAGGGTTCCGCGCGCCGTTCTTGCCCGGATTTGGCATCCATAAAGACTTCGGAGAATGTGATTTTGACGTTCAAAAAGTATTTCACCTTAGCGGCACTTATGATCTGCCAGTCGGCCGGGGAAGACACTTCCTGAAAGATAGCAACGGCGTTGTGGATGCCCTGATTGGAGGCTGGGGTACGAACTGGATTCTGACGATGCAGGACGGGCAGCCGGGAACAATTCCTTGCATTATTTCCACGACCTCGGGGTTCGGATGCAACGCTGATCGAGTTGCCGGGCAGAACATCTATGCCGGCCCTCACAATGTTGATGACTGGCTCAATGCGGCGGCATTTACGAGTCCTCCCGTGGCTACCACGATCGGCCAAACCGACTACAGCCCGCTGGGCGGAGGGCCTAGTCAGTTCCGGGGGCCGGGCTTCCATCGCCTCGATTTCTCCCTGTTCAAGGAGTTTCGCACGACGGAGCAAACACATCTTGAGTTCCGTGCCGAATTCTTCAACCTAACAAACCATCCCAACTTCTCGATCCCTGGCTTCTCGGGTAATGGCGTGGTGGCTGCTCCCGGCGCACTGGACTACACCAACCCAAGTACCTTCGGAATGATTTCTTCGACGCGAGACGGTTCAAATGATCAGCGCGAGATTCAATTTGCACTCAAATTCTACTTTTGAGAATAGCAGGCGAGATTGAATTCGAAGCGGAGGAGGCAGTTCCGCTTCGGCTAGCCCATTTGCAGAAAAAATAGCCTAGGAGAAAGGAATCGCATGGCGAACCTGGTTGACGCCTGCAGAGTAATCGCGCCCGCGGAGGGAAAGGCAAGCGAGATTGGGCAGCCGACGAAAATCAGAGTCTTTGTAATGAATGCTACTTGCAGAAAGGCATGATCTATGATGAGCAGGGGCCTTGGCCCGAGTTCCGAAACCCGTAATCTGCGAGGAGTACTGACTCTTACCGAGATTCGCCAGCAACCGGAACTTTGGCCAGCAACGCTCGAATGCGTTGCCGCTTGTGGCCTCAAGTCAGTGGTGCGAGAACGAGGGGCAATTATCTGCGGAGCCGGCACCTCTGCATATGCGGCGTCAGCGGTGGCAGCAGGCTGGGCAAATGCCTTGGCGATCCCAACCACCGATCTCCTTCTTTATTCAAAGCAGGAACTAGCGCGCGTGGCACCCGATTTTGCTGCCAATGGCATACTTGTTTCCTTGGCGCGTTCCGGTGACAGCCCTGAAAGCACTGGTGTAATCGCGCGTATACAAAAGATGTTTCCCGACGCGAGGCATCTTGCCATTACCTGCAATCAGAACGGCCATCTTGCCCGGTCGCCGCGCGTCAAATCCATTGTCCTCGACCCTCGCACCAATGACCGGAGTCTCGCGATGACGAGTTCCTTCTCGAACCTTGTTTTGGCGGGACTGGGAATTGCCAACGGCGAGGTTTTGACTGAACAACTGCCGCACATCGTAGACAGAGTCAAGAGCGCTCTTCCCGACTTTGAAATGGCGGCACAACACTTGGCGCCGCGAATGCCCACTCGGGTGATGGTCCTCACCTCTGCAGGTTTGACGCCCCTCGGGAGGGAGGCTTGCCTCAAAGTCATTGAGATGACGGCTGGACGCGTTACAGCTTTGCCCGAAACTTTCTTAGGTCTTCGTCACGGCCCGATGAGCTTTCTGCGACCCGATTCATTCGTGTTGTGCGTGCTGTCATCGGATATGGACCGGCGTCGTTACGAAGAGGATCTGCTGCGGGAACTGAGGCAGAAGAATCTCGGCCACTTGATCATCGTCGGACCACCCACTACCGCAAGCGATCTGGCCCACGACTTCATCCCTGCCGTGGCGCCGGACATCCCGGACCATTTGCGTATACCGTTCGAAATTGTCTTCCCTCAACTGCTGGCCTATTACCTGAGCCTCGCCTTGGATCTAGATCCGGATAACCCAAGTCCGGACGGTGTGATTACCAGAGTAGTGCAACGATTTCAGTTGCACGAAGGAAGCGATATTAGCTGATTTTCAACGCGGTTCCCGAAGGCACCGGAACCTTGCTGGAAAACGATATGCCGTCGCAATCCCCCATGCCACCGGCACCCATCGAAGTTCGTGTGATGGAGTTTTACTCAGGGGCAGATCGCAGCGACCTGGCGGGTGGCGAAAAGGATCCAAGCCAGACCGGTGCGTACCAGTTGCAATGGAGGTCCACGGAAACGCATGTTTTGATCGTCGAGGGCGGAAGGAACGTATGTCATGTGGGACTGGTGAAGCATAGCGTCGCAGTCGAGGGACATCCTGTTCCAATCGCCGGAATTGGAGGAGTGCTGACACGGCCTGAGTACAGGGGGTGTGGATATGGCCGAATTGCGATGAAGGCAGCGGAAGCTTTTGCGTTGAGCCAGATGGGTGTGGACTTCATGCTGCTTTTTTGCAGGCCTGCACTGCAAAGTTGGTACGAAGGCCTGGGTTGGGTGAAGGTTTCAAGTTCCGTGTGGGTTGAGCAGCAGCAAGGAACGATCGTTCAGCCGCTTGTTTCGATGGTGAGATGTCTTGGTCCGAAGCAATGGCCGCAGGGGGAAGTTCGGTTAGGGTGTCTTCCCTGGTGAGTCAAGGTTTTGCGTGTTTCGCGTGCGAGGTCAATAGGGAATCTGGCGAATTCAATGGCCATACCACGAAAGACAAAGTTAGATCGATTGAGAGGAGTCGAACGAGCATGTTCAAGCTCATCGTTTCGCTGTTGTTGTCGCTGTGTGCGGGCGTCCTCCCGTCTTCCGCTGCCCCGGACTCCCCAAAAAGCATCGAGTTGGCCGAAAACTGGAAGCTCACTTCCGCAAAAGATTTACAGAGTGGCGGAGCGGCCATCTCCCTCCCCGACTATAAGGACACGGGCTGGTATGCGATCCATCGAATGCCCGCAACCGTTCTGGAGACGCTGGAAGAGGACGGCGTGTATCCAAATCTCTACTTTGGCAAGAACTTGCTGGAGAGTGTTCCGCAAGAACTGTACAAGCAGGATTGGTGGTATCGCACCACCTTCAAAGCGCCGGACGGGCATGCGGTTTATTTGCTGGATTTTCCGGGAATCAACTATCGTGCAGAGATATGGCTGAACGGCCAGATGGTGGCCGACAATAAGCGTGTAGTGGGCATGTATAGCGCGCACGAGTTGAATGTAACGCAATGGATCAAGCGTGGAGAATTGAACACGCTTGCGGTCAAAGTGACGCCGGAACAGGCGCTTCAAGATGTTAATGGCGTGGAGTTGGCGGATAGCTGGTTCGACTGGATCAACTGGAAGTATCTAGGCTATCAAGGTCCCCGGAAGAACTCTGAGAACGGAATTTCTTTTGTTGCGGATCGCAATGCCGGGATCTGGAAGCCAGTCTACTTGAGGGTCTCGGGTGATGTCACACTCGATCATGCGTTAGTCAACTCTGATCTTCCGCTGCCAAAAACCACCACGGCGCGGCTGACAGTTTTCTCTGACCTCCGTAATTTTTCGAACCGGCAAGTGAGCGGGATTCTCCGGGGAACTATTTCGCGTGCGGGCAAACCCACCATACGGTTCGAACAATCGGTCAGTCTTTCACCAGACGAAGAGCGGCAAGTAAGCTTCGCGCCAGATAAATATCCCGAGTTAGTCGTACAGAATCCCGACCTTTGGTGGCCCTATACGATGGGAACGCCAAACCTCTACGATCTTCGCCTCGAGTTCCTGGAGAACCATGAACTTACCGACGTTACGCAAATCCGGTTCGGGATCCGTACCATCACCCAACATCGCGATCAGGATGAGCAGTTCCCCGGCCTCGGCAAGGGGGGCAACTTCTATCTACAGGTCAATGGCAGAGACTTCCTGGTGCGCGGAGCGGTCTACACGCCAGACCTCTTATACCGGTACGACCCGGACCGGGAGGCCGCGGTGCTCCGATACGTGAAGGACCTTGGACTCAACATGCTCCGGTGGGAATCGAAAATTTCGAGTGAGCACATTGTGGAGTTGGCGGACGAGCAGGGCATCCCGCTCATGTTCGGCTGGATGTGCTGCAACCAGTGGGAGAAGTGGGGCCAATGGGATGAAGAGGATCATCGCGTTGCGGCGGAGAGTCTTCAGTCACAGATTTTGATGCTCCGTCCCCACGCTTCGGTCTGGATATGGGCCAACGGAAGCGACGGTCTGCCGCCGAAATCCGTGCTCAATGTGTACCACGGAATCCTAACGGACTTGCACTGGCAGAACGCAACCGTTGACACCGTCTCGTCATTCGCCAAGGACGCTCGCGGCGAGCGCCTATGGGACGGCATCCATATGGCAGGACCCTACAGTTGGCGGCCACCCACATATTGGTTCAGCGGACAGTACGAAGCTTCGCGTGGCTCCTGCGCGGAGCAGGGCGACAATGAACATATCCCTCCCTACGAGAGCCTGAAGAAGTTCATTCCCGGCGACAAACTCTGGCCGATCAATGAAACGTGGTACTTCCATTCCGGCTCGAACCCGGGAAACAGCACGCTGATCAACATTCAGCGCGCCGTTGACCGCCGCTACGGGCCCTCAAACAGCGCGGAGGAATTTGCGCGGAAGGCCCAACTTGCCCATTACGAAAGTACCCGTGCGCAATTCGAGGCGTTCGCCGCCAACGGCTGGGCGAATCACAAAATGACCATTTATTGGATGCTGAACAGCCACTGGCCTTCTTTCTTTGGAAATATTTTCGACTATTACTTGCGCCCGGGCGGAGCCTATTACGGTGCCAAGAAGGGCTTGCGGCCCCTCTCCGTGGTCTTTGATTCCTACGCGAGCGGTGATCACAGTCAGGCAAAAGTCACAGTCGTCAACCAGATGCCGACCGGGCAGCAAGGCTTGCGTGTGCGCGTGCGCATCTTCGACATACAAGGCAAGGTGCTTGACGACCGCGACACGGCGAACATCCGGGTTGCTTCCGGCGGTGTGGTCCAGGCCATGACGCTGCCCAGGTTTCCGGATAGCTCCCCCGTCTACTTTGTGCGCTGTCAGTTGTTTGACAATTCTGGCAAGGTCCTTGCGGAAAACATCTACTGGCAGTCGCAGAAGGACGATGATTTAGGCGATCGCAAGAACGACGGTGCATTTTCATTACAGCAGGCGAGTTGGGCCGACATGACGGCCCTGAACTCCATGCCGCAAGTCCCGTTAGAGCTAAGTGCCAAACAAACCTCAGTCGCCGGTGCGAATCGTGTCGCTATTCGGCTGCACAACGCGACCGAACACGTCGCGTTCTTCGAACGTGCTGAGATCACGCCCGACCGGGATGGCGACGAGATCCTTCCGATCGAGTATGACGATAATTACGTCACAGTTTTTCCGGGCGAAACAGTCGTGATTCACGGTGTCATCCCGCAACCGGGCAAAACACCCGCGTGGGTCAGACTCGAGGGGTACAACACTCCGCGGATCGCGGTGGCCATAAAGTAAATCTGAAATGTTAAGGTGTGCTCCATTTGTAAGTCGCGTGGCCAGTCAACTGGTTTCAGTTTCCGGTGAACCCGTCAAATGCCCAGATGACTCTATCGCGGCTGAAATACGCGTCACCGCAAAAGTATGGGCATCTGTTGTGGGCAACCTGCTTGGAAGGGAGACTTACACCATGTCGAAAATGAGTTGCGGATTGCTCTGCAGTGTGGGAATCGCGGTTGTCGCTGTGGCGCTGATTGTCATCACGCCCTGTGCGGCTCAGCAATTGTCGAACGACAAGCTGTCCCTGACCGTCGACGCTAAAGATGGAGCGTACCAACTGGCGGTGCGCGGCGGGCAGCCCGTCTTCACGAGCGGTGTGGCAGCTCAGGTCAATCACCAGTGGCTGCGCTCGACCAAGTATCCGCGTCACCAAGTGTCCGAATCTACGTTCAGCGATGAACTCGGCTCTGGCCGGGCAATAACCGTTACGAACTCGGGACTCCAGGGGAAAGCTGACCTCATCTATGTTGTCCAGCTTTACGACCAAAGTCCTTACGGCACTCTCCGGGTGACAGTACGGAACAGTACTGAAAAGGAAGTGACGGTGCAGGCCATCCGAGGCATGGAGGCACTTGGGGAGCCCTTGCTTAATCTGGGTGGTCATGCCTTCGCCGATCGTATCCTTTCCGACAGCTTCAGCGAAGATTGGCCTCAGTTGCGGCTCTACGACCTGGGGAAAGCGCCAGGCGGGATGCATCGCGGTGTCGGGAGTCAACTCGTCTACAACCGGGAGAGTAAGCAAAGTCTCTTCATCGGCGCACTGACCGCGGATCGATTTCTGACTCTTCTGCATCTGCAGGCTGCGGCCGATGGGACCGGAACGAAGATTGCGTCCTATAGCGTTGACTTCACAGGAACCACGGAAATACAAAGGGATTTTGATCAGAAAAATGCTCCAGCGGAAAATCAGGTCGAACTAAGCCTGCCCCTCGCGTCCGGCTCAGACATGGTCTCGGAGCGCGTGATGCTGCAAGCTGGGCTGGGCTACCACAATCAGTTGTTGGCTTACGGGGATGCGATTCGACGGCTGCACCATGCTCGCGTCTCTATCGAGAATCCTATCGGTTGGTGGAGCTGGACAGCATATTACGGCGGCATCAACGAGGGCGAGACCTTGGCCAACGCGGACTGGCAGGCCGAACATTTGAAGGCACTCGGCTATAAGTACTTTCAAATTGACGAAGGCTACCAGTACGCCCGCGGAGAGTACGTAACAGCCAACGCCACTCAGTTCCCGGATGGCATGCGCGTTGTGGGGCACCACATAACCCGAGATGGCTTGACGTTTGGCGTTTGGACGGCTCCTTTTGAGGTGACCTCCCGGGCTTGGGTTTACGAGCATCACAAGGATTGGCTGGTGCACAACGCCAAGGGTGAACCTATCTCGGGTCGCGAGGTCTGGAATCAAAAAACGGATCTGCTCTTCATGCTGGACACCACGCATCCCGGCGCGCAGGACTATCTGCGCCAGACCTACAACACCCTGGTACGAGAATGGGGAGTCCGGTTCATCAAGCTCGACTTCATGGACACCACTGCCATCGAAGGCTACCGGTATCGACCCAACACGACCGCCCTGGAAGCGCAGCGCGTCGGCTTACAAATCATTCGCGATACTGTGGGTGACGAGGTGGTCCTGGACAAGGACGGAAGTCCCATGCTCACCCCGGTAGGGCTGGTCGATACTGGCCGAGTCTCCGCGGACACGGCACATTCTTTTCAAGCCACCAAAAATGCTGCCCCGGGGATTGCCGCCCGCTTTTACATGCACCGCAATTTTTTCCTGAACGATCCCGACGCCTTCAACACCACCGATCAACCCTTCGGCGAGTTTACAGAGAAGCCGCCCCTGCTTGGTCTGTCCGCGGCACAGGCTTCGATTGCTCTCTCGACAGTGTCCGGAGGCATGTATGAGATTGGCGACGACATGCTTGTCTTGGGCTCTCAGAAGGATCGCTTGGCGCTCGTCGAGAACAGAGACTTGCTGAATGTGGCCAAACTTGGACGCGCCGCCACGCCCTTCGATCTGATGACCTATGAGCCCGGCGATGAACAACCCAGCATCTTCTTTTTGCAGGAAAGTCCGCACCAGGCCATCTTGACCATCTTTAATTGGACAAAAACCTCGCGGTCGCACACGCTGAAACTCGCTGATCTCGGGTTGCCCGCGGAGCATGCCTTTACGGCATTGGACGTTCTCAACCAGAACGCGCCCGTCGCGGTGGCGGGCGGCACCGTGCAGATCGAGAATCAACCTCCCGAGTCCGTGAAAGTGATCAAGATTATCGATAGCAACGTCGCGCCGGGCGCACCGGGCGTTACCGCAAAAGTGCCCTCGGTTGCCAATGCTGGTGCGACCATCTCTTTCTCAGCTCAATCAGAAGCCACCGGTGTGCCCGCGGTCGAGTATCGCTGGGAGTTCGGCGATGGCACCAGCGCAAACGGTCCCCGGGTCTCTCACGCCTATACGAGGGCAGGGGATTTCACCATCCACCTCACGGTGGACGGGGTAGACGGCGTACCAACTGTTCAGAGCTTTTCGATCAAGGTGACTGGCAATTTGCGGGCCCTTCCAAACCTTCTCGATAATCGGCGCTTCCGGGACCCCGCCGACCGCTGATGGGTTTTGGAGGGAGTGCGGCTATTTTCCAAAGAGCAGGAGTCGCGGCCGTCGGAAAGGCTCTGCGCTCAAAAGCCCGCTGGAACATTGCATACTAACGGGGTCGGGTGCAGGTTATCGGTCAGCAGGGAAGTCAAAATGGAGATTACGGATAAGACCATGCAAACGCTCGGCGTCACCTGCAATCCGCGAAACCCGCTCGAAGGCCTCGGCGCGCACACCTTCAAGCTCGCATGGGCGGACGAAAAGAGCACATATAGCCCTCGGCCACTGATTGATTTCAAAAGCAGGCTTAAGAGGACCGCTGAAGGAGAAATGCTCTAGCGCTTGACCACGTCCACCAACGCGCTGTCCGGCCCGGTCCAGGCTTCCGCTCCTTCATGCGTAAACTTGCCTCCCGCGTCATCCCAGTGTAAATGCGTGATGCGGCTGCTCCCCTTCTCGTAGGCGTAGGTCTTCCCGTCGTCGTTGTAAAGCGAAAAATCGCCATCTGCTCCAGGATAGATGCGAATCTTCGCGAGATCTTGCTTCTGTCCAGTATTCTCAACCTGTTTGCCCAGCGGGATGATCGAACCTGCCCGTACGAAGAGCGGGATGGTGTCGATGGGCGCGGCCACGGTGATGGTCTGGCCGCCCTTTACCCGCTCGTTGGTCCAGTAGTTGTACCATTCGGCTCCGGCCGGGAAGTAGACCTGGCGGCTCGTCGCTCCCTGCTCCGTAACTGGAGCCACCAGAAATGCGGGACCGAACATGTATTCATCTCCAATCCCCGCGACATTCCCATCGTTGGGGAAATCCATGAAGAGTGCGCGCATGTAAGGCGCACCGGTTGTGTATGTGCGGTATCCAAGCGAATAGATATAGGGCATGAGCTGGTAGCGGAGCCTGAGATATTTCTCCAGGATCGGTTCTGCCTGGCTGCCGTAGGACCAGACCTCGTTGGTGGGGCGGCTGCCGTGGGCGCGGAAGATGGGCAGGAACGTGGCGTACTGAAACCACCGTGTGTAGAGCTCTGGGTAATCGTCGTAGCCGCCCACGTTGGCGCGGGCATCCGATGGGTCCAGCAGCGGCGTGTGGGCCGGGTGGTGCTCCTCGGGAAGATACTGCCATCCGCCAGTGTCATTGGACCAGTAAGCTAACCCCGAAGCGGTAAAATCCAGCCCGGTGGGAATCTGGCGCTTGAGCGTGTCCCAGGTGGGATAAATGTCGGAAGACCAGAAGATGACCCCGTTGCGCTGCGCGCCCAGGTAGGCGTCACGCGACAGGATCAGCGCCCGCCGCCCCGGCTCGTCCTTGCGGAAGCCGTCGTAGAGAGCCGCGGTGTGGAAGAGCGGATAGACGTTGAAGAACTGGGTGCCGGGGCCAATGTGGAAGTAGGAGCCGTTGGGGGGCAGGTCGGGTTCGGTCTCGTCGGCCCAGAGGGAGTCAAAGCCCTTGCTGAGGATATTGTCGCGGATGGTCTTCCAATACCATGCGGCGGCCTCGGGATTGGTGGTGTCGATGTCGGACCCCGCACGGTCATAAGGCAGCCCGTTGATCGGCGTGCCGTCAGCGAGATGAATCAGCCAGCCTTTCTGGCGCAGCTCGGCGTAGTAGCGGTCCCCGGGCACAAAGCGCGGCCAGACGCTGATCATGGTCTCAAAGCCCATGTCGTGGAGTTGCTTGTTCATCGCCGCCGGGTCGGGCCAGAACTTGGGGTCCAGGTCCATCTGCCCCATCTTGGTGTAGTAAAACCAGTCCACCACCATCACATCGGCCGGCAGATGGCGGTCGCGATAGCCCTGGGCAACGTCCAGCACCTCCTTCTGGCTCGCGTAGCGCTGCTTGCACTGGATGTAGCCGTAAGCGGCCTTGGGCAGCAAAGGCGTGGGGCCGGTGAGCAGCCGGTAGCCCGCGTAGATCTCGTCCGCCGTGGACCCGGCAATCACGAAGAACGAGACCCGGTCGCCCACTTGGGAGGTCCAGCGGGTCTGCTCGTTGAAGCCCGGCTCGATGGTGGTCTTCGAGGGGTTGTCCCACAGCAGCCCGTAGCCCTTGTTGGTCACCAGGAACGGCACGCAGAAGCTGGGGGCGGCCGGAGCCGTGTAATCTGCCCAGCAACGAACCGGATGGCCGCGATGATCCAGGAATCCCTCGTGATTCTGGCCCAGGCCGTAGTAGTGCTCGTCGTCCGGGGAGGCAAACGTCGCGCCCACCACATAGAACTCCGGGTCTGTGGGACGGCGGTCGCGGGCCACGTCTGCCGTGCCGTCCTTGTGGTTGGGCACGGACTGGGACCAGCCGATGAGTTCCAGAAGCATCCTGCCTTCGGGCGTGCGAAACGTGATGTGCGCGCCCGGAGTGGACCCGTTGAAATACTTCCTGATATCGATCTCCGTTTGGACCGGCGGTTTGCTGGGGGGAAGATCCCGGTCGACGGTGGCCACAATCCGGGCCGACCGGTAAACATCCGCCAGCGCAGTCTGGCTGGCGCTCCAGCCTGAGGCTGCGGGCGCGGCCACCAAGCCGTACCCTGGCGGGGCTAGGGCCGACTCGCGCTTCAGACTCAGCGTTACACGCAGAATGTTGGGAGCGTAAGGCTCAAGAACAATGGTCTGGCCGTTGCGTGCAAGAGTAATGTGAGCCTCTTGAGCATGCAGAACTGCACCCAAGAGCAGGCTAGCGGCCACATAGAGAAGCATGCTGCCCCGGCGAATGGATGACATCTTTGGACCCTCTTATGACAGTACTCAGGCCGCAGCCCAAGCCACAGCAAAGGCTGGAAGAGACGTAGCGGAAGCGAGCTTCCCGCTACCGATTCCTTTCAAGTTGCGGGGGATGAGGAGAAGTGATGGCGCGGAGTGGTCAAAAAAACGGCACGCCACTATCCACCCACCACTTCTCCCCGGGGTGAAACTAGCTTAGAACGTGGCGCGCAGGTGCAGTTGGAAACTGCGCGCAGGCAATTGATTCGTCGCCTGTCCAAACGTGCCCGAGGAAAGATCCCCATTCACGCTGGTAAGATTGGTGCGGTTGAACAAGTTAAACACCTCGCCTCTGGCCTCCAGTTTCAACCTTTCTCCAAAGAACCATGGAGCTGAGAAGCTTTTGCCAAAGGTGAAGTTGACGTTGTCGTACCCCTCATTGTCGTAGGTGTTGCGACCGAGGTTCCCTTCCATTCCCAGAGCCGGCACCGGAAATGCAGAGGCAGGAAACAGGCCGTTTAAGTATTTCTGCTTGCCTGGATTGCTCAGGTGGCTGCCGAAAGAGGGTACGTTGGGCACAGAGTAGTTGCTGCCGTCCGCGTTGTAGTCGCCTCCGGCATTGCTGGTGATTATGCTCCCGGGAATGAAAACGCTAGCGCCGTTGTAGCAATCACCCGCCGGCAGGGTTCCAACCGCTGGATTTGCGGCGCAGACCGGCGCAAAAGCCGCGCTCGTGTAGACGGAGAAGGGCAAGCCCGATTGCAGTATCCAGACGGCGCTGAACGTCCATCCACCCAGAAGATTTCTCTTCAAGGCAGAGTCGTAATGGCTTGGAGTTATCCAAGTGCCATCGGCCGTGAATTGTTGCCGTATGTCAAAGTCGGAGCGGCCACGCTGGAACGGTAAATTGCCATTCTCAATTATTGGACCATTTTGATTGGTTGATGTGATTGCTCCACCGCTCAATGAAGCCGAATTGCTCAGAGCATCCAGCGACTTCCCATAGGTGTAAATGGCACGAAACGTCACCCCGTGGGAGGTGCGGCGCGTTAGCGTGGCACTGCCATAGTTGCCTATGGAGTTGCCCTCGGAAGTGGCGTAGGGGATTGAGCCAAAGTTAGGATTGAGGCGCGTCAAGCTCCCATTGTTTTGGATCAAGTCTCCCGCAAAGCGGTTAAGGTCCTGATTGTACGTCGGCAAGTGATGGGCAGCCGTCGCGGAATAGTTCAGCTCAAGAATGAGGTTCTTTTGCAATTGCTGCTGCACGCTGAGGGTCCAGGCCTCGACTTGAGCCATTTTGTAGTTGGTAGCATATCCTCCAAGACCCGCACGCGAGAGAACACCATTGAGTAAGAGTGCGCCCGTCGTTGGGTCAATCGTGACATTGGGTGTGGGCAACACGGGGCAGGAGATAGTGAAACCCGCTGGAGGTTGGCAAAGCTGGAAATTAATGGTATTCCCCGACCGCACGTCCAGGCTCGGAAAATAAAAGTTTGGCAGGTTTTCTGCCACCAGGTCCGTGATGTGCAGGTACGGGGGTTGATCGGAGTACATGCCAAAGCCGCCTCGCACTGCTGTCTTGCCCTTGCCGAAAACATCCCAGGCAAATCCCAGGCGCGGCGTCACGCCCCATAAATTGTGATTCTGCACATCATGATTCGTGGTTAGCCCGACGATACCGCTCGCGATCTGATCATTAAAGGTCGAACCTTGTCCGAGCGTGAAATTCGTCAATGGCGGACTATACATGGAAAACATATTGGTCATTACGTCGTACCGGAGGCCGGCATTCAAGGTAAATCTCGGCATGACCTTCCAGTCCTCCTGGAGAAAGACGCCCGTATAAAGTTCACGGTATTGCCGCTCATAGGGCGCTTCCTGGTGCGTTATAAGGTCGACCGGGGTACCGCTTTCCGTTAGCGCCTCGTCCTGGACGAAGTCGAGTATACTGTCGAAGTTGAACGTTGGGCGATCGAACGCACCGCCTTGTGCATCGTTTTCGCGGATATTCAACTGCTCAAAGCCAAACTTGAGGGTGTGCGTTTTCACGGTGGCCGTCATGACATCGCGCCAGCCGACTGTCTGTTGGGTAAAGTTCCCCGGTCCCCAGTTTCCGAATCCCTGCAATCCGGTTACGTTGATATTCGGTATCTGAAACGCCGGGCTTGCCCCGTTCTGGCCATAGGGACGAATGATATTTGCGCCTGCTTCATTCAGGAGATGCGTGGAGAATGTGTGTGTCCAATCGATGTTGACAAAATCGGAATGGTTTGTGCTTGGGGCGGCAAACGCGGGCCGCGCATTTGTGCTTGCCGAGGTGTCGTAGGTCCGAATCGCATCCACGTACACGCGATCGTTTTTGACGGGATAGTAGTCCACCCGGAAATCCCACTGATATCCATTAAATGGAGAGACGTTAGTGTAATCTATAGTGCCAACCGCATCCAAAGTGGAGAGGATGCCCACCGGTATCGGGAAGTGACTGCCGGCTATCTGGCCTACTGTCAGCATGCCGGGACTGGAAGCGGTTGCATAGGCCAAGGGCGGAGCCAGCGTAAGGGCCTGATATGCCACTCTGTTAGGCTCATTGGCCTTAACCCAGTTATAGAAATCCTGCGTCTCGACCGTGGCCGAACCGGAGCTGGCGGAACTGGAGCGAAGCACGTCCACGGCGGCAAACCAAAACAACTTGTTCTTGATTGCCGGCCCGCCCATCGCGGCGCTTACCTCGTTGCGCTTATATGGCGGAAGCGTCGGCGAATTGAATTTCGTGCGCGCACTCAGATCGTTATTCGTGAACTCGTAATCGATGCTTCCATGGAACTGGTTGGAGCCTGAAACGGTAAAAACGTCGACCGTGGCGCCGCCATTTCTTCCTTTCTGGGCATCGAAGTCGTTCGTTCTGACCTCCATGGATTGCACGATGGCAGGCATGGGAGAGATGGAAGTGCCGCCCCCGCGGGACGGGGTATTGGTCTGCGCGCCATCTATATCGTATCCGTTTTGTTCCTGGCGCAGCCCGGCAGCATTGATGTTGATG
>Ga0208037_1000623_pt1 | contig 20156 bp, 15 predicted proteins | sample June2015DPH_13_1_3_FD_184710 | JGI IMG/M metagenome (GOLD analysis project Ga0208037, IMG submission 184710) | Peatland microbial communities from SPRUCE experiment site at the Marcell Experimental Forest, Minnesota, USA - June2015DPH_13_100... | ecosystem: Environmental > Terrestrial > Soil >...
TGGACGGGGGCACCACCTGTGCATGCTCGCGGCGAAGGTCTCTGCGAGAGCCGGATGCGGGAAATCCGCACGTCCGGTTCGACGAGGGGAGAGGAGCGTTGTCCGCCACCTCTCCTACTCTACCGCCCCACGAACCCGCGCAACATCTCTGCCAGCGCGTCCTATCCGTGGCCTGTCCTGGCTTCTTAACAGTCCGCAAGGCGGGATGCCGACGCCCGCCTCGGTCAGACGCTCCCGCGCGGATGTTCCTGCATATATGCGCGGAGCAGAGCGTTGATGCGGGTTTGATAACCTGCCCCCTGTCTCTTATACCATTCGAGGACATCGCTATCGACCCGTATGGTTAGTTGCTCTTTCCTTGGGACAGGCTTCAGGCCCCGCCGGACGACCGCCCGGGCAAACATCTCCGGTGTCAATTCCGGCGTATCAGAAAAATCTATTCTGTCATCCTTCAGCGCGTCTACTCGCTTCCAGTTAGTTCGCGATTTCCTTGAAGTACCTGATTTTTTCATTCTTCGTTGCCTTCCTAATGGAAATGATCCGAATTACTTCATCGGTCTCGGTATGCGCGATGACAACCACACGATCCTGGAGCAGACCCACGGTAACGAACCGGGGTTCGCCATAATCAATCCGGTCATCCAGGATCGTGATAGTTTGGCCGGCAAACACCTTTTCGATCCCAAGGAAGTCGATTCCGTGCTTCTGAATGTTGGCTTGCCGTTTCGCTTCATCCCATTCATATTGCATAGCACAGTGTAGTTACAATTTGTAGTTACGTCAAGCTTGAACTCTCTTCAGACAAGAACGCCATCATCTCACTCCTTACGGTACCGCAATTTTAATCCCGAAGCTCTTGAAAACCGTGAACGGCCGTCTTGAAAAGGGCCGAAAAGAACTCTTGACAATCTACACCTATCACGGTAGGCTACTATATGATGCTGGGCTGTTCTGTCATGAGCGTAGCGACATCACCGATGACTCCCCGACCCTTCTTTCCAAACCGACGAAACATCATTGCCTACGCGTCCTCACGACGACCGTAGTAACTTTAAAAAATGCCGGACGATGCGGGGATGTCATTGAAAACAAAGGATCGTTGTGGAAAACTTGGGCGTAAAGCGGGAATGTTCATGAAAACAAAGGAGATACAAGTCTAAGGCGGGAATGTTATTGAGAACGAATGGGTTAATGGTTTGTTGAGGACGAGTTTTTAGCGGATAGCGCAGGCCCAAAGACGGCGCCAAGCGACAGTCAATCCCGTCCTCCCACCTTGCGGGACGGGTGGAATCCCGGTCGTGCGTGGACGCCTCGCGCAAGGCGGTACGGTGGTGACAGCTAATGGCAGCGGAGCACAGCCGACGGGTGCGTGGTGAACGAGTTTTGGGAAGGCGGAAGTGGTAAACTGCCTTCTCTTCCTGGTCAATGGGGATCCGGGAGGGCGATTGGGAAGTTGAATTCGAGGAGGAGTGGGTATGAAATTACGCTGGGCTTTGATCATTACTATCTCGTGTCTACTCTCGGCTACACTGTGGGCGCAGACAAAGAACGCTTTGGCGTCCGATACTTCCGGGTGGATCGATATCCTGCCCGACGAATCCTTCAAGGGTTGGACACGGGTTGCCATCCCGCCCGACAAGGCTTTGGATCCTGTCTCCCAGTGGAAACTGGATAAGGCGCGCCGTATCATCGTATGCGAGGGCGATCGCGGTCACGAATGGCTTCGCTACGATCGCGAATTCGCCAATTTCATACTTCACGCGGAATGGCGCTTCACCAAGCGCGAAGGGCTGAAAGGATATAACAGCGGGGTCTTCATTCGGAATAGTGCCGACGGGCGCGTTTGGCACCAGGCACAGGTGGGGGCCGGAAACGACGGGTTTCTGTTCGGCCAAACTTTGCTTAACGGCAAACTCACCGACATGAAGTTTAGTCCTAAGCCGAAGGTAAACCGCATCAAGCCGCCTGGTGAGTGGAATATCTACGAGATTTGGTGCCAAGGGCCGAGAATCACTCTCTGGGTCAACGGCGGTGTGAGCAGCGAATTCGCGGTTCCTGAAGCGCTCCAAGGCTACTTGGGCCTTGAAGCAGAAGGATTTCGGATCGAATTCCACAACCTCAAACTCAAGCTCCTGTTCTGATTTCTAAATTCTGACTTCTGATTTTGACTAGCTGTCTTTCCGACAAGCTTGGTGAGGAAGTGGGACACAATCGAGGATGCCGAGACGTCGGCGCGAGATCAGAGCAATCGAGCCGTTGAAAACTAAAGATTTACGCGGCGACGTCCAGGAGAGGCAAGTCAGCCATTTTTCTTGGCAGACGATGAATGATCTCGGCAGTTCTACAGTGCCAGGATCCTTCATCTATCGAAAAGTGTGGCTGGTTCGGAATGAAATGTCAAGCGTTTTTCTTGGGGCAGCGCGCACAAGCTGTTCCAACTTTGCCTGTTTGGTTGCGGCTTGGCCGGGGAAGCAACTTCGCAGGATGTGACTCGGCCTGTATGTTGCGCTCTGGAGTTTCGTAAGAGGTGATAACATGGGTGGCACACTTTCACTTTCAAAGTATTCGATCGGAGTTGGCGACAGGTTTGCTCACCAAGCCAAGCCTCAACTGCACGCCTGTAGGATGGCAGCCGAGCAGGGAGTGGAAGTCATCCCGGTGTGGAACAAATCGAACCGGGAACATACCATTATCGGTTCCAGTCCTGCCAGCACGCGAGCGGCGGCCGATGAAGCCGTGAGAACGCTGGGCTGGTGCAAGCCGTACCACGTGGACGCAGACCACATCAATCTCACGACAGTGGACAACTTCATGGAGGCTTGCGATTTCTTTACCATCGACGTTGCGGATATGATTGGCCGACCCTCCCAAGCCGCCCCCTTGCGGGCGTTCGTGGAAGGTCATCCGGAATTGCTGGGCGAGCTGCTCATTCCCGGTGTTGCTCATCCCTTTCACATCGACCGCGGCTTCGTGGTCCAGGTTGCGACCAAGTACCTTGCGGCCGTGCAGGAGGCGGGCCTGATTTACCGCCGAGTTGAGGAGAAGAAGGGCAAGGGGCAATTCATTACCGAAGTGTCGATGGACGAGACAGACTCACCTCAGACTCCGGCGGAACTGCTCGTCGTCCTTGCTGCGGTGGCGGAGGAAGGGATTCCGATTCAGACCATCGCGCCGAAATTTAGCGGCCGCTTCGACAAGGGCGTGGATTATGTGGGCGACCTGGCGAAATTCACCGAAGAATTTTCAAATGACGTAGCCGCTATCGCATTTGCTGTCCGGCATTACGGGATGTCCGGCAACATGAAACTCAGCGTACATTCCGGGAGTGACAAGTTCTCGCTCTATGGGCCAATCCACCGGACACTTAAGAAATTTGATGCAGGTGTACATTTAAAGACTGCTGGCACTACCTGGTTGGAAGAGCTGATCGGTCTGGCGGAAGCTGGCGGCGAGGGGCTGGACTTGGCCAAAGAGATTTATGACCAGGCCTACTCCCACCGCGAGGAGCTGTGTGCGCCCTATGCCACCGTGATCAACATCGATCCCGCCCAGTTGCCCGCTCCGGAGTCGGTGGGGGCGTGGTCGTCGGAACAGTTTGTGTCCGCCCTACGTCACGACCCAAAATCTTCGGCCTACAACGCCAGCCTTCGCCAACTTCTCCATGTGGGCTTTAAGGTGGCCGCGAGAATGGGAACCCGTTACCTGGATCTCCTGTCCGTTATGGAGACCACCATAGCCAAGAATGTGACCGCGAACCTTTTCGACCGCCACCTCAAGCCGTTGTTCATTGGGGAGTGATGGGGGCTAGGGCAATTTTGGATTTTAGATTTTGGATTGAGTCTGCGTACTGCTTACTGCCTACTGCAGGTTACGGCCACAGGAGATTGGCAGCCTCGCGCATGAACAAGATCCTAAGTTCACCAATGAGATGCAACCCTGCTCTGCCAAGTACGCTCACAATCTTACAGAGGTGCAAAGTGGAACCCACTATCGCGCTGTCATTCCGATCCCGCAGTCGCGGGAGAGGAATCTCGCTCGGGGTAACCCGGAAAGAAGGACAGGGCGAGATTCCTCTCCCGCGACTGCGGGATCGGAATGACAGCCCTGCATTGGTGAACGCTTCCAACAGGTTTATGTCGACTCGACTGCTGACTGTCCTGCTGGCCTGTGCAATGACCTGTTTGACCTTTTTGCCGGCGGAGGCCGCGGCAAAGCCAGGATCCCAATCTCTTCCCGCGGGGTACGTCCTTTACCTTCGCCTTGAGGCGACCATAAGCACCACGGCGTCGCACCTTCACGACGTCGTCAAAGCCCGCATCATCCGCGAGGTGGATAGCGGCAACAGAGTTCTGATCCCCCTGGGGGCCGAGGTCCAGGGCCGGATTGAGAAGTTGATACCCAGCTCAAGTGCTACCGACCGCGCGCGTTTGCTCATCCGCTTCGACAAATTGATAATTCCAGATAACCCGGCTGTAACTTTTGCAGGCCATATCTCCGAGGTTGAGAACGCGCGCGAGAATGTATTGCAGGATGGAACCATATGGGGTGTGTTGGCCAGCGATTTGCCCGTGAGCCACCTCGAGGACACGATGCGTAAGTTGGCAGGAGAAGATAGTGAGCTCTCCAAATATGGGCAGAAAGCTTTCGGAAAATCTGACACCTCGATCAATTATGGGGCTGGGACGGACCTGACGCTGGTGCTCGACAAGCCCCTGAGTCTGGCTGAAATGCCTCCCTCCGGCTCCTTCAATCAGCTCCCGCCCGGGGTGCCTGACGCCGTCGCGCGAATGCTGCAAGGCGCTCCCCAGCGAGCTTCAGGAAAGGGCGGTAAGCCGGGCGATCCCCTGAACCTTGTCGTGATCGGGAACATCTCAGAAATTCGCGATGTGTTCAGCCAGGCGGGCTGGGGTGAGGCGGAGAGGAAAACGGGTAAGGCCGTGTGGGATACGGCCCGCGCCGTGGCTGATAATCAGGGGTTTGGCCGGGCTCCTGTTTCAGACCTCTATCTGTTTGGCCACCGTGAGGATCTGGCGTTCGAGAAAGTTCTGAATACTTTTTTGAAGCGGCACCACTTGCGCTTGTGGCGTACGACTGGAACGACCCCGGAGGGCCGCGAAATCTGGCTTGGAGCAGCGACCCACGACACGGGCCTGGACGTTCATCCGGGAGTCGTCTCCCATGCGATTGACCCTGACCTTGACGCCGAGCGAGCGAAGGTTGGCGCGGATCTCAGGGTCACCGGGCGTGTGGCCGCCGAAGGATTAGTGACCCGCCCTGACCCGCTCAGCCAGGGACTCACTGCCACCGGGGGTACGTGGAAGACGGATGGCCAGCTCCTGGTCATCGATCTGGCGACGCCCTGATCGAGTTGTGTCCCGTCCAGAACCTCCGCCAGCGGTGGGCTCAATCTTGGCTGTTGACGGAAATCAGGGGTGGGATGTATCCTTCCGGCTTAGGCTTCCCATAGCTGAGCGAGGCAAACAATGACAACTGCTCCAGCGGTCTCCTCCGGTGCTCGCCAGTCCGTACGCGGGAAAATCATTGAAGCGCAAGTCAAAGTCTCCGTGGATGCAACCCGGCCCTTGCCCTTGGTGTGCGCTCTCTACGCGGTGGAATCTTCGGATGGAGTTTGGTTGTGTGCGTATTATGGCGCAAACCGCAGCGTCTTTGACTTTCTCCCTCAGAAGGGCGCGGACGTGGAGGAGACGGAACTGGGCATCGCTTTTCGGACCAAACAGTTTATCCCCAAGGACCAGTACCGGCCTGAGCAATGGGAAGAGTTCAAGAAAGAGAATTTCATGGCTTATGGCGCGCACGGGGAGTGAGGCGTGCTTGGCTCGCGTCACAAACTTGAACGGCGGGGCCAAGAGTTGTTCAATCCAGATGTTCAGAAGGGGAGGTAGGTTATGAGTCGAGTCAAGATGGGAACGCTGGTCATTGCTTTGGCATTGAGCTTTGCCACTGCTGGGTGGACCCAGGGCATGAGGGGTGGCATGGGTCGGCAGATGCCCCGGATGCTGGGGGAATTCAAACCGGTGGTAGGGGCAGGAGGGCAGTACCAGATGACCGCAAAGAACGGCACCATGAGTTTTACTTATGCCATCGTGGGCAAAGAGGACGTGGAGGGGAGCACAGGCTACTGGATGGAAATGCGCATGGAAAGCCCTGGCATGCCTGGAGAGACGGTGATGAAACATCTCATGGTCCTGGGCGGCGACAGGCCCCAGATCAAGCGGATGATCATGCAGTCGCCCGGCAGTCCGCCAATGGAAATGCCTATGGGCATGATGCCGGGTATGGGGCAGCGCGGACAGGGGGCCGGAGCCGGCGACACCAGCCCTGGAGAGAAGGTTGGGTCGGAAACCATCACGGTTCCTGCGGGCACTTTTGAGTGTGAACATTACCGCAAGACGGCGCCGCATGGGACCGTGGACGTCTGGATATCCAGCAAAGTCTCTCCTTACGGGACGGTGAAGATGACCAGCGGGGAGATGACTATGGTGCTGGAGAAAGTCCTCAGCAACGAAACTTCGCACATCAAAGGCGAGCCCCAGAAGATGAATATACCATTGCCGCGTTCTTAGGCAGAGAAGCTGTGAAATAATTCCGAGGGGGCCGGTTTTGCAGAGCGTAAGTTATTGAATAATCGTCCTCCGCATATGGCCTTCCTCAATTATTTCACAGCTTCAGCGGCCTGGCTCGGGGAGGCTGGGAACGCACTGCGCCGGTGAGTCTTTGCGCCTCTTGTCCAGCGTGACAGGTTTTGGTATATTTATAAGTTGTCTGCATAAATTTACATGGACAATCTCTACCGGCGCACTCAAATCCTGAACCTCCTCCGTACTGATCCGGCGGTGACCCAAGAGGAGTTGCGCCGCAAGCTGGCGCGGCGTGGCATCCGGGTGACCCAGGCAACGGTGTCGCGGGATATTGAGGAGTTGGGTCTGGTCAAGACGCGTTCGGGTTACCGTCTGCCGGATGCCGCCGAGCCTCCTGCCCCTGTCCAGCCCACCTTGCAGGTTATCCTCAAGGAGTTTCTTCGAGAAGCGGGCCAGGCGTCGAACCTGGTGGTGCTCAAGACGTACCCGGGCAACGCCCAAGCGGTCGCCGCCGTGCTGGATGCGCAGGATTGGCCGGAGGTTGTGGGGACAGTTGCCGGCGATGACACGGTCTTTGTGGCTACTGCCAGCGCCCATGAGGCGGCGCAATTCAGGAAGAAAATCCTGGCGCTGGTGGGTGCTTGAGGAGTGGCGCCGATGGAAAATCAAGGCTGTCCAAATCGCGGGCCTCATCGAGCGCTCAGCGCGGCTCTGCCGCCCTGCCTTGCGGAAAGCCTCCGGCTTTCCGGCCAGTGCCGGAGCCACCGTGCTCCTCCGCGCAGGCTGGGAGGCTAAGCCTTCCAGCCTGCGCGGAGGAGGTTTTTCAGGACACACGCCTTACGGAAAGGCGAAGCCTTTCCGCACATCAGGCGGCGGAGCCGCTGGCGGTCGCCGACCCGATCGAGGGTAATTTGGACAAGCCTGATGCGAAATCGCCGCTGCACCTAGCTTGGGTTTGGCGATGTAAAATCGCCGCTACATCTTTGTAAGGAGTGCAAAGAAAGAAGCGATGACCTCTGCTCGGAATTCCAACCTGCCCGTTAAACGGGCTGTTCTTGCTTACTCCGGGGGGCTGGACACCTCCGTCATCATCCCCTGGCTGCGTGAGAATTATGGCTGCGAAGTTATCGCCATGGTCGGGGATGTAGGCCAAGGCGACGACTACGCAGCGCTTCGCCGCAAGGCCCTGCGTAGCGGAGCCTCGAAGGTCTTCGTCGAGGATCTCCGGGAGGAATTTGTCACCGGCTACGTTTGGAAGGCGGTTCGAGCGGGAGCCATTTACGAGAGCAAGTATCTGCTGGGGACCGCCCTGGCAAGACCCGTGCTCGCCAAGCGGCAGGTCGAGATTGCACTCCAGTGCGGAGCGGACGCGCTGGCCCATGGATGCACAGGCAAGGGGAATGACCAGGTGCGTTTCGAGTTGTCGTACCAGGCCCTGGCGCCCCATCTGCGCGTCATTGCGCCGTGGCGGGAATGGTCCATCAAGTCGCGTGAAGATGCGCTGGAGTATGCGCGTCGCCACAAGGTGCCGGTGCCGGTGAGCAAGAATGACCTTTACAGCCGCGATCAGAACTTGTGGCACTTGAGCCACGAAGGCGGACCACTCGAGACCAAACTCGGGGAGCCCCCGGACGAGGCCTGGAAACTCACCCGCAAACCGCAGAACGCCCCGGCGCGGGAGGCGGAAGTGGTGCTGGGTTTTGAAGTGGGAGTCCCGGTCGCGGTTAATGGGAAACGCTTGGCCCCGGTGCGCCTGGTCGAGACCTTGAACGCCCTCGGCGGCCTGCACGGTGTGGGGCGCACGGACCTGGTGGAAAACCGCTTGGTGGGAATCAAGTCGCACGGCGCCTACGAGACTCCGGCCGGGACGCTCATCATGCTGGCGCACCAGGAACTCGAATCGCTCTGCCTGGATCGCGAGACTTACCACTACAAGCAACACGTGGCGCTGCGCTATGCGGAATTGCTCTATTATGGGCTGTGGTTTACGCCCCTACGCGAAGCCCTCGATAGCTTTGTCGAGACGACCCAACGGAATGTTTCGGGGACGGTCAAGATGGGGCTCTGCAAAGGGAACCTGCGCATCCTTGACCGCCATTCGCCGAATTCCCTTTACGACACCAGCATCGGCAGCTTTGTTATGAATCCGGATTATAACCAAAAAGATGCCGAGGGATTCATCAACATCCTTGGCTTGCCGCTCCGCCTTGCCGCCAAGAACGCGGCGCGGAAGGCGAAGCGCGCTGCACGGAGAGCGGGATGAAGCTTTGGGGAGGACGCTTCACCGGCCGCCGCGACCCGCTCTTCGAGAAATTCTCCGAATCTTTCTCTCTGGACCAGCGCTTCATTCTCTACGATCTGCGCGTCAACCTTGCCTGCGTGAAGGAGTTGGGCCGGCTGGGTGTGTTCAAGCCCGCTGAAACGCGCCGGCTGGCGCGGGGCCTGGAGGCAATCCGGCGCAGCGTCGAGCGCAATCCCCATTGGGCTCGAGGACAATCGAGCGAGGACGTCCACACCTGGGTCGAGGCGCAGCTCGAGCGGCGTATCGGCCCCCTGGCCGGCAAACTCCGCACGGGCCGCAGCCGCAACGACCTGGTGGCGACGGAAGCTCGCCTGTATGTGAAGGATGCGATCGGAGACCTCGAGCGGGCTCTTGCGGATATGCTCGAAGCCTTGCTCGGACAGGCTCGCGGCAACGCCCGAGTTGTCATGCCGGGCTACACGCATCTTCAGCCTGCCCAGCCGATTCTTTTTGCTCATTACGCGCTGGCCTATTTCCAAATGTTCTGGCGCGATGCGGGCCGGCTCGAGGACTGCCGGGAGCGGGCCGACGAGCTGCCGATGGGGGCGGGAGCGCTGGCCGGGACTGGCTACCGGCTGGACCGGGAGCGGCTGGCTCGCGCGCTCGGATTCGCGCGGGCCGCATCGAACAGCCTGGACGTTACCTCAGACCGGGACTTCGTCGCGGAGCTTCTCTTTGCTTGCTCCCTCATGATGGTTCACCTTAGCCGCTGGGCTGAGGACCTGATCATCTACTCCTCTCCGGGATTCGGCTTTGTAGAGCTGGCGGATGCCTACGCCACAGGCAGCAGCTTGATGCCGCAGAAAAAGAACCCGGATGCGTTGGAACTGATCCGGGGAAAAGCCGCGACCGTCCTCGGCCGGCTTACGGGAATGCTGGCGCTGGTTAAGGGACTTCCTCTCGCCTATGACCGCGATTTGCAGGAGGATAAGGGCGCCTTGTTTTCCAGTGTAGATACCACCCGCGAAGCGCTCACCATTGCATCCCGCGTCGCCGAGACGCTGCGCATTTACCCTGAAAGAATGAAAGCTGCAACCGCTCAGGGTTTTCTGACCGCGACGGATTTAGCCGACGAAATCGTGCGCCGCGGCGTGCCGTTCGCGGAGGCGCATGAACAGGTGGGAAAGCTCGTGCGCTTCTGCTCCAGCCACGAGCGAACGTTTGCCGACTTGGGCGCTGCCGAAGCACAACGCTTTATACCCTCTTGGGACTCGAAACTGCGCCGTGTCGCAGTTTCCCCTGAAAACGCGGTAAAGCGGAGAAATGTATTCGGTGGCACCGCTCCTCAGCAAGTCGCCCGGCAAATCGCCTTCGCCCAGGGTGCTTTAGGAGAACTTAGGCATAAATTCCGCGCAGTTTGAGGGTGAAGGCGACGCGGTCGATGGCCAACATGTAAGCGGCGATGCGGTTGTTGACGTGGTGCTTTTCTCCGTAATGCACCACATCGTTGAATGCTGCAACCATAATGGATTTCAGGCGTTCATTCACCAGGTTTTCTTGCCAAAAGTATCCCTGCCGGTCCTGCACCCACTCGAAATAGGAGACCGTCACGCCACCGGCGTTCGCCAAAATATCGGGGATGACGAAGACACCGCGGTCAAACAGGAGATCGTCGGCGGGAGGCGTGGTTGGGCTGTTGGCGCCTTCCACCAGGATTCGGGCCTTGATCCTATGAGCGTTCTTACTTGTAATGACGCTCTCGGTCGCGGCGGGCAGCAGCATTTCGCAATCCTCTTCCAGGATTTCCTGCGCCCCAATGCTTTCGCTCCCAGGGAAGTCCTTCACGGTTTTGTTCTCGCTAACGTAGTCGACCAGGGCAGGGATATCCAGCCCGTGGGCATTGAAAACTCCGCCCGCGATGTCGGCGATGCCGATGATCTTGTAACCTTCCTCGTGCATCAAGCGGGCAGCCTGCGAGCCGACGTTGCCGAATCCCTGGACGATCACCCGAGTGGATTCCGGTTTCCACCCAAAGTGCTTTAGAGCCTCGTCCGCAACGATCATGCAGCCACGGCCCGTAGCTTCGCGCCGCCCCTGCGAGCCGCCAAGATCGAGCGGCTTGCCCGTGACGCTCGCCGTCACCGTATGGCGGACGTGCATCGAGTAGGTGTCCATGATCCAGGCCATGGTTTGCTCATTGGTGTTCATGTCCGGCGCGGGCACGTCGCGCTCCGGGCCGATGTAATCCAGGATTTCCGCCGTGTAGCGCCGTGTAATGCGCTCCAGTTCCCCCATCGAGAGCTGGGAGGGATCACAGACAACACCGCCCTTGGCTCCTCCAAAGGGAATGTTGACGACCGCGCACTTCCAGGTCATTTCGGCGGCCAAGCCGCGAATTTCGTCCAGCGTCACATCCGGCGAGTAGCGAAGGCCGCCTTTGCAAGGGCCGCGAGCAATGCTGTGTTGCACGCGGTAGCCGTCAAAAACCTTGAGCTGTCCATTGTCCATCGCCACAGGAATGTGCACGATGATTTCCCGATTTGGGCTACGCAGGTACTTCTTCAGACCCTCGTCCAACTGTAGCTTGCCGGCGGCCACGTCGAATCGCGCCGCCATGGATTCATAAACGCTAAGTTCCTTTTCTGTTTCACTAATCTTCATATCGCCCCCAGAAACTTCATCCTATTCTCGCGCGGCAGTATAGCAAAAGGTCATCGCCGGCTGCACGTCGGCCCCGACAAGAAAAGCCGGGAGCTGCCATCCAGCTCCCGGCTCCAGATAAAAGGACTCATGCCTTACGGATACAGGCCACGCAGCTTGGTGGCCTCGGCAACGCGGCTGATGCCCAGCATATTGGCGGCAGTGCGCATTCCCACCTTGCGAACCAAGTGAATCTTCAGAACGTCGTTGAAGCTCGTCCTCATGACGCGCTCCAGGCGGTTGTAAACATCCTGGGCTTCCCAAAACAAGTGCTGTTCGTCCTGGACCCATTCGAAGTAGGAGACGGTTACGCCGCCGGCGTTGCAGAGAATGTCGGGAATGATGAAGACGCCCTTGGCCTCCAAGATTCTGTCCGCCTCGGGGGTCAACGGGCCGTTGGCCGCCTCCGCGATAATCTTTGCATGGATGCTTGGGGCGTTCTCGCCGTGCACGACGTTTTCCAGCGCGGCCGGAACCAAGATGTCGCACTCCGAGGACAGCAATTGCTCTGGAGTTATGGACTCAGAAGCTGGGAACCCGATAACTGAGCCGGTCCTCTCCTTGTGCAACATCAATTTCGGGATGTCCAACCCGTCCCTGTTGTAGACACAACCCCTCGAATCGCTGACCGCGACCACGTACGCCTGATTGCTGTCTAATAAGTGGGCCGCCACCGATCCTGCGTTGCCGAACCCTTGGACAACAACCTTTGCCCCTTTAATCGGAATTCGCAGGTGTTCGCACGCCAACTCGATGGTGTTGAACACGCCGCGCCCCGTGGCCTCGTTGCGGCCCAGCGAGCCTCCCAGGGCGATCGGTTTGCCCGTGACTACACCTGGGATGGGGTAACCCTTGGTCATGCTGTAGGTATCCATGATCCAGGCCATGACCTGAGAGTTGGTATAGACGTCCGGCGCGGGAATGTCCTGGGCTGGCCCGATAAGGGGAAGAATCGCACTGGTGTATCGGCGAGTGAGTCGCTCGATCTCAAGTTGCGACATCTCCTTCGGATTACAAGTCACGCCGCCCTTCCCGCCCCCAAACGGGATGTTTACCACGGCGCACTTCCACGTCATCCAGGTTGCGAGGGCCTTCACTTCATACACCGTGACATTGGGATGATAGCGGATTCCCCCTTTGGCAGGGCCGCGCGCTGTGCTGTGTTGAACGCGGAACCCTTCAAAACAGTGAATCTTCCCGTTGTCCATCCGTACGGGCAGGACGACGGTTAGTACCCTTTCGGGATACTTGATCATACTTCGCACATCATCGTCGAGTTCCAGCGCATCTGCCGCGAGGTCAAAGTTCTCCATCGCTGCGTCATATGCGTTCTTCTCGACTACAGCCGTGATTGGCATATAGTACGCCTCCTCTTCTTCACTTCATTTGATTTGATTGCCTTGAGGTCTAGCACTTATCCCCCATCATTGAAGATACTCCCGGCGCTCTCCACCTGCAAGGGGCAAAGTGTCAGTCTGAATAGTGAATGGTGAATGGTGAATTATAAATGCTGGACACTGGCTAGTGAGTCGTGAATGGTGAAATGATCATCGCGGCTGGCACTAGGCACTCACAATTTACTATTCACTATTCACCATTCACTATTCAATGCGCCCTCGTCACTTTTCGGGAGTCATGATTTCCCTTGGGTGTGGGAGCTTGAGCGGCAGATTTGGAGGATGCTCTGCCCAAACATCTCAGCTTTCGCGGGTCCGATCCCCTCGACTGCGAGCAAGTCGTCGGGAGTGGTCGGCCGCGCCTGCACGATGGCGCGTAATGTCCGATCAGTGAAGACGAAGAAGACCGGACGTCGGAGCTTCCTCGCTTCCGCGAGCCGCCAAGCGCGCAGCTTCTCTTCGAGTGCGGCTTCCTGCGGCGAAAAGGTAGCCGGGTCCGGTTGCTTGCTTCCCGCAGAGCTTCGCCGTTTCGGCTTGACGGGCTCTTGATCTCTTGTCCTATCCGTTAGAAGAAGTTCCACCGGCGTGTGTTCACTCAGTTTGTAACCTTCTCGGGTCAGGGTTACTTTCCGGTAGGATATGATTTTGTCTTGCTTTTCAAATGTGGCGTCCTCGAGCAGCAGCAAGCCGGCTCCCGCCATCGCTCCGACGAGGTCCTCGAAGTCATTTCTGCTCATGGCCTCGGTCGGAAACAATACTCGGTGCAATCTGCCGATGGGTTGGCTCTTGGCATGGCGGAGCGTCTCGAGGAGCGTGTGCACCGTCTGTCGTTCGGCCTTGGTGATGGTCCGGAAGTGCTGAGCGATGCATCGTCTGGGAGCGCAGAAATCGCACTGGCCACACGCCCGCTTGCTGTCGGCGAGATCTCCGAAATGGCGCACTAAGGCCTGCATACGGCATTGATGCGTTTCTGCGTAGCGCTTCACCAGGCCAAGTTGCGCACGTTTCTGTTCCAACTGCGTGATGTAGGAATGCTTCCAGTCCTTGCCGTCCACGGTCACGTTTTCCGCGAAGTCGATTGCCGCGCCGCCATGAATGGTGAGCTTCTCGAGGGCTGTGTTGAAGGGTTCGGGATCCATGAGCAGCGCGTTTCGGAGGGCCTCTTTCGGTTGGGGTTCCCGGCGGAGTCGCTGAAAGATCGCGTTCAGCTCTTCCACGGGTGGGTAATCGTGGGCGAAGAAATACTCGTGAATGCGCAGGTCTGCGTAGGAATGCATGAGAATGGTCCGGCTTGGCTTCCCATCACGACCGGCGCGTCCGATCTCTTGGTAGTAGGCTTCGATGCTTCCTGGCAGCGCGGTGCGGATGATGGTGCGCACGTCCGGCTTGTCAATGCCCATGCCGAAAGCGATGGTGGCGACAACCGCCTCGAGCTTGCTGTCCACAAAGGCCCTCTGCACGCGCTCCCTTTGTTCGGATTCCAGGCCGGCGTGGTAGGCGGCGACCGGGAAAAATCGTGACAGATCGATGGCGAGCGCCTCGGCTTCCTTGCGGGTTGGCGTATAAACGATTGCCGAACGCCGCGCGGGGTCATTGAGAAGCTCGCAAGTGAGTTGAGGGCGCATGGGTCGCGGCACCTCCACTACCTCGATGGCGAGATTCTCGCGGCGAAAACCGTGGATGAATCGAGCCGGCTCGAGCAGGCGAAGCTGGTTGATGATATCGTTCTGCACGACGGGTGTTGCCGTAGCGGTGAGCGCCACGACCGGAGCGGGGCGCAAAGCCGGGAGGTATTGGCCCAGCATGCGGTAATCCGGGCGGAAGTCGTGCCCCCATTGCGAAATGCAATGCGCTTCGTCAATGGCGATCAGCGTGGGCTTCCGCTTGGCGAGCATCTCGGCGAACCCCGTGACCCGCAACCGCTCAGGGGCAATGAACATAAATTGCAGCCCGCCCCTCAGATAGTCTCGGCAGGACTGGCGGGAGGTCATGCGGTCCAGCCCGGAATGAACGCGTGCGACTTTGAAACCGAGTGCGGCGAGCTTGGATGCCTGGTCGTCCATCAGGGCGATCAAGGGGCTGATGACCAGTGCCGTGCCGCCGCGCGCGATGGCTGGAAGTTGATAGCAGAGAGATTTCCCGGACCCCGTAGGCATGACCAGGAGTATGTCCCGGCCGGCGATCGCGGCACGACAGACGGCTTCCTGGTTGGGGCGAAATGAAGAGAAGCCGAATGCTTTTTTCAGCAGCCCGGCAAGTAATTCGCCCTGTTGAGGAGAGATGCCGGCGGTATTGGAAGTCTGATCGTTCATGTCAACTTGCTCTGCTGCCTCGCGCACGCAATGATGCCGCTCACGTGGTGTCTAGAAAGCCATCCGAAAGGTGGGAAATGCCCGATCTGGCCTACAAGGAATCAAGGAATTAGCGGACGAAATCGTTCCAGGCTCCGGGTTTCCGGATGGCTGTTCAGTCAACCGCTGCCGGCTTTTCATGGCACAGGAAAAGAAGTATAGCGCGTAGTGTAATTTCGTGCGCTCAATCTGCCCCTTACATTCTACATCGGCTTACGGCGGCGGAATGAATAGTGAATAGTAAATTGTGAATTATGAAGGCCAAATTATGAAGAGTGAGTTGCGAGTAGCGAATTGCAGACTGCTGATTGTGAATCCATCTTGGAGTTTATACTTTACACTTTACTATTCACTATTTACCACTGTTATTAATTCACGCGACCCACTTGTGGCCAAGACTGGGGCAGGCTGGGGGATGGCTTTCGCAGCTACTTCAGGGCTCGAGACAAGCTTCCAGGAGTTCTTCTCGCGCAACAGGCGGGACACCAGTTGGGCGTGCATGGCGTGACCGGCACGTTCCGCAACCACGTGACCGATCAGAGGGTGGCCGAGCAGGGAAAAGTCCCCAATCAGGTCCAGAAGTTTGTGCCGACAAAACTCGTCAGGGAAGCGTAACCCCTCAGGATTAATCACGCCCTTGCGGTCCAGCACCACGGCATTCTCCAGGGAGCCGCCACGGATCAGACCGTTCTTGCGAAGCATCTCGAGTTCTTCCAAGAAGCCGAAGGTCCGAGCGGGGGCGATTTCAGTGGCGTAGTTGGACGAGCCTGACGCGAACTCGATGGATTGTATCCCGATCGAGGGGTGAGGGAAAGCTATGCGATAGGTGACGCGGAAAACATCCGCCGGGTAGACGGCGATGCGCCTCATTCCATCAACCACCTCCACGGGTTTCAGGATTCTGATAAAGCTTCTCCTCGCCCGCTGGCGGCGAATCCCGGCTTTCGTGATGAGTTCGACGAAGGGCCGCGCGCTGCCGTCCAGTATGGGCAGCTCCAGGTTGTCAATCTCCACCAGGACGTTATCCACGTCCCGTCCCGCAAGGGCTGAGAGAAGATGCTCAGTGGTGGAGATCAATACGCCTTTCTTCATCAAGCTGGTGGCGTAGCTCACCCTGGCCACATTCCGGGACTGGGCCTCAATTGTGAATCCTTCGAGATCGGTGCGCCGGAACAAGATGCCCGTGTTGGCAGGGGCAGGACAAAGACGCAGGCTGACCTTGACGCCCGTGTGGAGTCCGATCCCGGAGACCGAAACGGGCGCTGCAATAGTGTGTTGGTTGATCAAATTCTCCCCCAGAGGAAAATACCAGCACTTATTTGGCCATTTGCGTCGCCCTAGTGTATGCCTTTTCTTTTCAACAAGGTAAGGCTTATCCGGCTTCTGCAATGAAACATCAGGCGTGTTGATTTTACAACACATCCTCAGGTTTATGTGCCTTTGGCGAACTTGTTACGGCTTTGCGGCGCCGTCATGGCTTGTCAGAAGGCAGCCGAGACGTCGAGGGCAAGTCGGGGCTTCAAGATCGCCTCACCCCCTCGCAGCTGCTTCTCAATGATTCAATGACTCAATGAATCAATCGCTCATTCGGAGGATGTCGCGCCGGTTTACGAGGATAGGGTAGAATGACCTTCTACGTTTCATCCGGGAGGAAAACCTTGGCCGAATCCCAGCAAGCTAAGAAGCTGGTCTTGATTGATGCCATGTCAATCGTCTTCCGAGCGTTCCATGCGCCAATGCAGATGGAGCTCCGCTCGCCCGGCGGCATGCCTACCAAGGCGATTTACATATTCGTTCGAACCCTACGGAAGATCCTCAAAGACCACCGGCCCGATTACGTGGGCGTGGCCTTTGACCTTGCCGCTCCGACCTTTCGGGACAAGCTGTTTGAAGAATACAAGGCAAACCGTCCGGCTTTCCCTGAGGAGCTCGCGCTCCAGCTTCCCTATGTGCGCCGGTTTTGCCGGGCGCTGGGGCTTGCGTTGGTTGAGAAGGAAGGGTACGAAGCCGACGATGTGATGGGGACGCTGGCAAAGCAAGGATGTGATCGGGGCTTGAATGCGTTTATTGTGTCGGGGGACCAGGACCTCTTTCAGCTTGTAGACGAACATAGCTTCGTGCTGAAGCCTTCGCGTGGATCTGCAGACGGGGAGTCGCTCACTGTTCGGATGACACCAGACGAAATCGTGGAGGAAGCAAACAAGAAACATAAGGCTAAGACTGGAATTGAAGAGGACCTTCCCAAAGACGAACGGCGAATGATCAAGACGTCCGAGGAAGCTAAACTTCAAGGCGTTCTTCAGAATGTAAAGCTGTCAGATCTCCAGCTTCAGAGTGTTCGGGGGGTTCTAGGCGTCGAACCGTCTCAGGTAGTGGATTGGCTGGCGTTGACGGGGGATCCCAGCGACAACATCCCAGGCGCGCGACCCTTTCCTGGCCAAGAACCTCCCGCCACGCCGGGCATCAAGAAGCGAAGTTATATCGGGCCGAAGGGCGCCACAGAACTAATCCGGAAATTCGAAACGCTCGACAAGGCGCTTGAGAATTACGCGCAAGAGGAAAAGCAGAGCTACCGCGAGGCCCTGCGCGATTTCCGCAATGAGGCATTGCTCAGCCGCAAGTTGGCAACTATCCGCACGGACGTTTCATTGGAGGTCGGCCCTGCTGACCTCAAGCTTGTCCCGCTCGACCTTTCCGAACTGCGGGCGTTGTGCCAGGAGCTTGGGTTCACTTCGCTGCTGCGCGAGTTCCTGGAAGAAGCGCCGGCGCCGGTGCATGCAGCGGCAGAGGTTGAGGAACTGCGGACACCGGAATCGCTCAGCAAATGGCTGAGCGGCCTGGAAGAGCGTGCTCCCGTGGCGTTAGGGCTCGCGGTGGAAGGCGAGGAAAGTTTCTCAGGCCGGCTTGAAAGTCTTGGTCTTTCCGACGGCAGGCGGCTGGCCAGTGTTTCCGCGACGCCCAGCCTTTTCGATGCTATGAAGTCCTTTCTCTCCGCCGCATCGCATCCCAAGGCGGTTCACAACTCGAAGCTTCTTCGCTTGCTGCTCGGGAAGAGTGGCGTCGGGTTGGCGGGTGTCACAGACGATACCATGCTGTATTCCTACTTGCTTGACCCGCTGGCCTCGAGCCAGGCGCTCGAGGAGGTAGTGCTCCGCCGGCAGGGCCGCAGGCTCTCCAATTCCGTTGCAGAATGGGCAGACGCCACGCGCCAGCTTGCGGCGCTGTTGGTGCCCGAGATTGCGCGGGAAGAATTGAAACGGCTCTATGAGGAGATCGAGTTGCCGCTATCGGGAGTCCTGGCGGACGTGGAAGCGTTTGGTGTCCGATTGGACGCAAAGGTTCTGGCGCGCATGTCGGGCGAATTCGATAAGGAGCTCACGGACCTCACGCTCGATATCTACGACCGCGCCGGACAGCCATTTGACATTGACTCGCCGAAACAGCTTGGCGAGATTCTGTTTGAAAAGCTGAAGCTGCCGGGCGGCAAGAGACTGAAGAAAAGCGGGCAATATTCCACCGAAGCGTCGGTTCTGGAATCTCTTGCTGAGAAGCACGAATTGCCGCGGAGAATCATTGATTACCGGACCCGAACAAAGCTGAAATCCACATACCTTGACGCGCTGCCTAAGTTCATTAACCCTGAAACGGGCCGTCTCCATACCACCTTCAACCAAACCGTGGCGCGCACCGGACGCCTTTCCTCGTCCAACCCGAACCTGCAAAACATTCCCATCGGGGACGAATTCGGGCTGCGTATCTGCTCGGCCTTTGTTGCCGATCCCGGTTGTCGCCTGATCTCTGCCGACTATTCGCAAGTGGAGCTCCGGGTGCTTGCGCATCTGGCCAACGATCCGGTGCTGATCGAGGCTTTCACGCGCGGCGAGGACATTCACGCGCGCACGGCATGGGAAATCTTTGGAGTGGTTCCCGCCCTCCAGAGCCACGAGCATCGCAGAATGGCGAAGGCCATCAACTACGGCGTGGTTTACGGACTCAGTTCCTTCGGCTTGGCTGGCCGCACCGGCTCCAGCAAAACCGAGGCGCAGCAATACATTGACGCGTATTTCCGCCGCTACAGTAAGGTGAAGGAGTTGCTTGACCACCTGGTCGAGGAAGCGCGAACCACCGGCCGCGTCCGGACCCTTTTCGGACGCCTGCGTCCGATCCCCGAGATCAATAGCCAGGATGCGCCCTCCCGTAACCGCGCCGAGCGCGAAGCCATGAACACGCCGGTGCAGGGAACTGCCGCAGACCTGATGAAGCTGGCCATGATCAAAGTCCATACCCGCCTGCACGAGGAGAAGATGCGGACCCGGATGATCTTGACCGTCCATGACGAGCTGGTGTTCGAGTCGCCGGAGGCAGAGTTGGAGCAAGCCCGCAAGATTGTTGAGTCCGAAATGGAAAGCGCCTATCCGCTGAAGGTTCCCTTGCGGGTAGATATCGGCGTGGGCCAAAACTGGAAGGAAGCGAAGTAAGGAAAAGGCAGAAGGCAGAAAGCAGACGGCAATGAATCTACTGCTTTTCCCTCTCTCCCTTGGGGGAGAGGGTGGCCCGCTGCCGGCGTTTTTACCAGCCGGAGCGGGCCGGGTGAGGGGGTTGCGCAAGAACGCCTATTACGTGACCGTGCCTAGGTTTCCCTATTTCTCCTTCGTTCACTGCCTACTGCCTACTGCCCTCTGCTTACTGCCTACTTCGTGTGAGGTGATCAATGAACGATCGCACTGGCAGGCAAGCGCTGCGCATTATCAACTGCGTGGCCCCTATTCGCATTTGCGACAACGGCGGCTGGACGGACACCTGGTTTGCCAAGACCGGAAAGATCTTCAATATCGGTGTCTATCCCTACGTTGAAGTCCAAGTGGAA
>Ga0208037_1000631_pt1 | contig 19944 bp, 16 predicted proteins | sample June2015DPH_13_1_3_FD_184710 | JGI IMG/M metagenome (GOLD analysis project Ga0208037, IMG submission 184710) | Peatland microbial communities from SPRUCE experiment site at the Marcell Experimental Forest, Minnesota, USA - June2015DPH_13_100... | ecosystem: Environmental > Terrestrial > Soil >...
CCCCACAAATAGACAAAAAGCCACTCAGCAGAGAAAACTGACCAACACAAAGCCTGAATCGCTCACTTACCCTGCCCCTCGTGAGAAAAGGCGGTTAGCTATGTGTTGCCACCGTGAACGTCGCCTCAAGAAAAAAGTTAACCTCAACCCATACTGAGCAACGGTGACTCATTGGTGTAGAATCCCCACGGCGTAAATAGAATGGAAGAGGAGGAACTATGCCGTTGCGGAGGTGCTTAGGCGCTTTTCTGGCGGGGATGTGGGCCCTGACCTTGTGCGCGAGCGGGGTTCACGCTCAAGTGGGGGAGACGTATCGTTTTTCGGTCTCTTTTGCGGGGGAGCAGAGCGCGGAGCCCTTGGATGGTCGCATCCTTCTCCTATTGTCGACCGACGGCTCCGCCGAGCCGCGCACGCAAATCAGCGATTCACCCCGAACGCAGATGATTTTCGGCCTCGACCTGGATGGCTTGAAGCCCGGGCAATCCGTCATTGTCGATGACGCTGCGTATGGCTATCCGGTCCGATACCTGCACGACGTTCCTCCCGGCGAGTATTTCGTCCAGGTCGTTCTTCACAGATACGAAACTTTCTACCGAGCCGATGGCTACACCGTGAAGTTGCCCATGGACCGCGGCGAAGGCCAGCACTGGAACTTGGCGCCCGGGAATCTTTATTCGAAGCCCCAGAAGATAACGTTGCGCGCTGCGGGCGCCCCGGTTTCCATCGTGCTGGACCAGGTCATCGCTCCGCTGCCCGATCCGAAAGACACACCCTACATTCGCCACATCAAGATCCGAAGCGAACTCCTCACCAAATTCTGGGGCCGCCCGATGTTCCTGAGCGCGAACATCCTGGTTCCGGAGGGATTCGATGCACATCCCGATGCACATTTTCCCTTGGCGATCTTAGAGGATCACTTCAATAGAGACTTCGAGGGATTTCGCACCACGCCGCCGGACCCGAATCTAAAACCGGATTATAGCGAGCGTTTTCACCTTTCCGGCTACAACAAGATTCAACAGGAAGAAGCCTACAAGTTCTATCAGCAGTGGACCGGCCCAAACTTTCCGCGCATCTTGGTCGTGCAGATCAATCACGCGAATCCCTACTATGACGATTCCTACGCGGTGAATTCGGCGAACCTTGGGCCCTACGGCGACGCCATTGAAACGGAATTGATCCCCGCGATCGAGAAACAATTCCGGGGCATTGGCCAGGGCTGGGCGCGGTTTGTCTATGGCGGCTCCACGGGCGGATGGGAGGCACTTGCCGTCCAGGTGTTTTATCCGGACCACTACAACGGAGCATTTGCCGCATGCCCCGATCCCGTGGACTTTCGCGCGTACACCAACATCAATCTCTACGCGGACAAGAACGCGTTTTTCGTCGAGGGCCCGCACATCAAAGTGGCACAACCCTCCACGCGCGATTATCTCGGCCATACCTTCATCACCACGCAGAAATCCAATCAGTACGAGTTGGCCCTGGGCTCACACGCGCGTTCCGGCGAGCAGTTCGATATTTGGCAGGCGGTTTACGGCCCGGTCGGGAAGGACGGTTACCCTCAGCCGATCTTCAATAAGGAGACGGGCGAAATCGATCCCGCGGTAGCGGCTTACTGGAAAGAAAATTCCGATTTGAGCGCGATACTGCAAAAACAGTGGGCGACCCTCGGACCGAAACTCGCAGGCAAGATCCACGTCTATGTCGGCAGCGCGGACACCTATTTCCTCAACAACGCCGTCTACTACCTGGAGGATGTCCTCAATGCCACGAAGAATCCTCCCTACGGCGGCGAGGTGAAATACGGCGACCGGGCGGAGCACTGCTGGAACGGCGATCCGAACTTGCCGAACTATCTCTCGCGTCTGCACTACAACACCATGTATGTCGGTAAGATTCTCGAGCGGATCGAGAAGACTGCGCCAGCGGGTGCGGACCTAAAATCCTGGCGCTATTAGAAGATGTCTCCTAACTGGTCTTCGGACCGAGGGCCCCAATTCGTACCTTTACCTGATGGGAAGGACCCTAGATTGACAAACTCTTCAATTTCAACTCGCAGATTCCAAAAGGCTTAGCTGAGTTCGTTTTGTAGCTCTCGGTCTTCCCGAGTTGCGGAAGTGTGGGCAAATCAATACATCATCGCGACATTTTGATTGGGTTCTTCCTCCGCACCTTCCCTAGAAACAGGACGGGGAGCCACTCGTAGGGTCAGATACGCTAATACGCCGTAAAAACCTCCAAAACCTTCAGATCCTCCAACAGGCCGGCTTTACCTAGGCCCAAGACGGGTTGCGCATTTTAGGGTCTGGCCCCCCATTTGAGCCTAGCGCATTGCGGGCAACGGTTGGAAGGACCGTGATAGTAAGGCTGGAGTCAATCTAACCCAACACTTTTGAGCTAACGCAGATTTCAAATGGATCTACTTCTCGCCCGTGAGCAGCCATTCCAGTGACTTATCAAATTCTCGACCGATCGCGAGTAAGACTACCGCCCCGACCTCGTTGCGCCCGTGTTCGATTGCGGACAGATAACTCTGGCTGACTCCACTGCGACGGGCGAAATCTATCTGCGTCATGTCAAATCCCCGTAGTTCCCGGAACCGAATGATTGGTCACGTTCTTGCCGGCAACACTGTTCGCGAAAAGCAACGGAGTGAAGCCGATCGTCTACTCAAAAATTGCCTTCAATCCCGCACGTTCAGCAGTGCGCAGCCTCATAAACTCCCCCGGCGGGTTCAAGGGCAACTGGGGACCGTGGGGCCACGCTGAATCGAATTCCCTGCACATGCACGAGGGCAAGTTCGAGCGGCGGGAGGGCTCACGGCTTCAGGTCAGGGTGATTCTTCTCGATCCAAGCATCGAAGTCCCCTTTTAGCTTTCCGGCGAGCAATCGCATCTCTTCAACATCTCGTTCGGAGACACTGTCAGCTCGTTCATAATCCGAAATATTCCGCTGCTCTCGGAAAATAGCAAACGTCTTGATCGTTTAGGCATCCGTACCAAGGGTCAAACTCAGCGAGTCAATGACACGGTAGTGGCGATTCGCGCGTTCCGCCTGGTAGCCGCTGGCGGCAAGTGCGGCTGTTGCGAGCTGCAAGGCAGCGTTGTAAGCAATGTTGAAGCTCCAATCATTGTGGAGACCCGGAGTCTTCGAGGCCGCGAGGTCGCGATCGACCACGGCCATGAGTTCTGCGATTTCGTTGCGGTTGGTCTTGTGCGCCTTCAGCCAACCGAACTTTTGCCAGTCTGCCAAGCTCATGCTCGTCTCCAATCAGGAACAGCTTAGGGCCTTCAACCACGTTGCCCAAAAAGTTTTGACGCTCGGCAAGTCTGCGTGAGAATTCTTTCGGTGTATACAAGGAGGGATTCACCTCACGCCCGAGCTCCCGTTCCGCCTCCCGGACGGCAGGAATCAAATCGGAAAGAGTCACATCGTTCGCGACCACCAGGAGGTCCAGATCACTCTCCGATCTTTCTGTACCGCTCGCCACGGAACCAAAAATGAACGCAACCTCGATCCGGTTCGCAATCGGTTCTAGAGCTTGCTGCAAAACCTGCGTGGCCCCGAATGTCTTGCGCACGAGTCCGCGGAGCTCCTCAAATACAGGGCTGCGGTGATTTGCCTGGTAGTACTTTTGTCGGCCCTCCGTAGTTCGAACCAATATCTCAGCTTTCGATAGCCTTTCAAGCTCGCGTTGCACCGTTCCCGAACCCAACCCAATGCGCTCGATGACCTCTTTTTGCAGAAACCGCCGATCGGACTGGCCGAAGAACAGGCGCAATGCGGCTTGCCGGGTTTGCCCATACAGTGCTTCACCGACGGAGCTAACGAGTTTCCTGTTACCCATTATGGGTTCTATAGTACCCAGTATGCGTATTTGGTTCAAGTGTGAAAGCCGGTTCTTGACTCTGCGACGCAGCAACGTCGTGGGAGCTCAAGGCACAGCTCACCCTGCGAATCTAGACGATCCTCAAGGACAGCGGCCTGACACAAGTCCAGATCGCCAAAGTTCTCGGCGTGCAGCAACCGCAAGTCTCTTTGCTGATGCGGAATCGCGCGGGTATGCCTGCGCGCACAGCGTGCCAAGCTCTATCACTTGGGAATTCGTTCGACAGTGGCTCGCAATGCGCTGGCCAATGGCGTGCGCGACTGGCGCATCTACGCCGATTTCGCCCAGAGCCTGATCGGCATCGCCCGGCGTCTGTATGTGCAGGAACCATTCGGTGTCGAACTGCAGGAGACCGTCCATGCGCTCGACACGACGACCATCGATCTCTGTCTGTCGGTATTTCCGTGGGCGTCGTTCCGCTTGACTAAGGCGGTCGTCAAGCTGCACACGCTCCAGTTGTTTTTGTTCGACTAACGTTCGGGCACTACTGGGGGATAGATAATTCTGGCGGAGAGTGGAATCTAAACCCTAGGTTTTCTGAAGACCTCGTTTTACAGGGAAAATCTCTGCGATCTCCTCATATTACCGCGAGCTTTCAAATTGGACGCGCGAAGTGTCGCGAAGTCCGGCGAAACGTTGCGAAGCCCAAAAAGTGGCGAAAAACAGTAGCCCACAGTAGCCCCAGCAACAAAAAATCCCGAGATCTAGCACCAAAATCGTGGCTCATACAAGGCGGGATCCACATTCTTCTCGTCTCGTTGCGTATTGACAAGTATACGCTAATAGCGTAGGATACATTTAGTACGCTAGTGGCGTACCATCGGCCAAATGGAATTCATCGAAGCCCCCGCGTTCACTCGATATCTTTCTGACTACCTGGCCGATGACGATTACCGGAGATTACAGAACCAGCTTGCAAGTAATCCGGGCCTCGGCGATGTGATACCCGGAAGTGGAGGTTTTCGGAAGCTCCGCTGGGGCGATCTGAGGCGCGGTAAGGGTCGGCGACGTGGCCTGCGGGTCATTTACTACTACTTTTTCGCAGAGCAGCAGTTATGGTTCATGACGCTTTACGACAAGGACGAGGCTGCTGACCTCACGCCAAGAGAAATGAAGGCGCTGAAGAGTGCCATCGAGGCCGAACTGCAAGCGCGTCAAGCTGAGCGCCACGTGAGAGAAAGAAAGCCAGAGAGGACACGGAAATGAGCAAGAGAAACATTCTTGGGGACCTGACGGAAGGTGTTGCGGCGATGAAGAGCCAGCGCGAGGGCAAACTGACGCTGCGCAGTTTCAAGGTCGAGCCAACTCCTCTACCGAAGGTTGATTCCAAGTTGATTCGAGATACTCGAAAGAGATTGCATTGCTCGCGTGCCGTCTTCGCGCGAAAGTTGCGAATCAACGAAAGGACACTGGAAAAGTGGGAACAGGGCCGCGCAAGACCCAATCCCCAGGCAGCCGCGCTAGTCCTGCTGGTTCGCAAATACCCTGATACGCTCGAACGCCTGGAACGGGTTGCCGCTGGGTAGACACCCTCAAACGAAGTTGCTCTCGCTAGCCCGTCGATCAGGGAGTCGAATCTCCGGTTGAAGTTTTGGCTCCAACAACCGTTTAGCAAATGAAACCGTCCAAGGCCCTGTTGTTTGGATTGAATGACTTACCCCGAGTTCCGCAGTTTGGGGGATAAATACCTGTGTTTTCAGTGCGGACATGGTCGAGTCTTCACTACACCTGGGTCGTTTCTAGCGAGTTGGGGATCCAATACCTTAGGACCTCAATTTCGGAAGAGCAACGCGCCGAGTTTGGCCGGCTCGTGGGGGCAACGATCGGCCAGATCGAGGCTGCCCGGTTCCCATCCCACAGTGGGATTCGTTTCCCACAGAACGGTTGCGTGAGCTGCGCGCATCTTGGCCTTTGTCTCGATGACCAAAAGCTGATCGATTTCAGTCTCACCCTGACACCAGGAGCGAGCGACCTTGCTTGGCTTGACGAGCTTGTGGATTGACAGGAGATTGATGGTGACTCCGGAGATCAATCGCCGGCGGGCCGTGTTCGTACTGGGTAGGATCGACGAGATTCTGTCCTGGGAGAAAACCAAGGAACAGGAGAAGGACGTACGCTTCGTCGAGTTGGGGGAGTACCTGTGGGAGGTGCGGGCAAAACAATATTGGCGCCTCGAGAGATTAAAGTCGTTTGACGAATTCCTGGAGAAACGTTTTGCCGACTCCCAGCGAAAGGCCTATTACCTCATGACCATCCACGAACATCTCACGCGAGTACCGAAGCCGCAGCTTCGAGAGATGGGTTGGACAAAGGCGAGGGAGCTCGTCAAGGTGGCGCGGAAAGACGGAGCGGAATTCGTTTGTGCACCCTGGGTGCACAAGGCAAAAGAACTCCCGAGGGAAGAATTCAGGAGGGAAGTCGAGCGGCACCTGACGGGGAAAGATACGGAGCCGTGGGAGATTATCTATTTCAAGCTCTACAAGAGCCAGCTACGCGTCGTCGAGGAAGCTCTTGAAACTGTGGCCCTGATGTTAGGAACCGACAAATCACGGGGTTATTGCCTGGAGATGATCTGTGCCGATTTTCTGGCAGGAGCAAATTTGCAGGGAGATGTTCGATAGGATGCCCTATTTCGAGATGGATGAACTATCGCAGGGGATTCACAACACTTAGATGACTGAGTAAATTAAAGCCTCCATGAGTAGACTGCGGCAACGGATACCCCGGCTGAAACTCGGTTCAGAACAGTATCGTCTTCTTCGCGACCGAGTGCTAGAAAGGGATGGATGGCGCTGTCAATTGTGCGGGTCTATTAGAAATCTGCAAGTCCATCACAGGAAATTCCGCAGCAGGTTGGGGGACGACAGTGCACAAAACCTCATCACCCTGTGCGCCGACTGCCATCGAGCGGAGCACAAGTTTCAGAGGTGAGTGCCTCCAAACGGCTACCTGGGCATCACTCAATGCCACTGCGGCTCGCCGAGAAGCGCGAGACCTTCGATCAGTCGCAGGCAGCCATCGACGCGGGCCAAGCCTGCACCCAAGAACTGTCGAAACTACCATTGCACTTACGAAACGCCAGTTAGCTCAGCAATGAATCGCTCCAAATCAATCGCGTCCACACCGCGAGCGACAGCTTGTGTGGGGGGGGCCGAGCGCGACGTACCGTGGACTATGATCTGGCGGGTCGAGCGTTTTCCCAACGTGCGGCGTACAGGGCCGCCCAGATCTCTAGTTCCGGTGTTACGCCTTGTAACTGTCCCTTGTCACTCCACCACGCTGGCGATGCCTTCCTCTATCCGCGCGAGCTCTTCGTCCGTAATTTCGGCAAACATATCCCGCTTATTTTCCGCGAGCCTTCCCTTGTTTTGCATGATCAGACGCACCAACAATGACGCCCGCCTGTCGGGCATGTCGACAATTTCCTTTGCTTCATCCAACGCACGATCGTACTTTTCAATGAACCCTATCTCCTCTCGCAGGTCTTTCTCAATCGTTTCCGCTACACATTCATAGAGGTACTCCGTTTGTGGAGTCGCGTCGAAATATTGATACAAGCTCTTCGTCTCATTGAGAATCGTCATTCGTTGCGCCTTGCCCATCCGATATTCGATGAAGGGCGCCATTTTCCCTGAAAATGCGCTGAGCGCCTTGTCGTACCTCGCTGGGTCGCGCAACATGACCGCGGAAACCGGGAACACGATCCCCTGTGGGGTGTAGCCTAACCTCGCCAGACTGTGATGGATCAGAAACCGATGGATCCGCCCATTGCCATCCTCGAACGGATGTACGAATACAAAACCGAACCCGGTGAGCGCGGACGCGCATACCGCATCGACTTGTTCCTTCTCGACGCGTGCGACCATGCGCATCCATCCATCCATCAGGGATGGAACGTCTTCTGGTCTGGGGCAAACAAAATGAACGACCTCGACATAGTTGGGGCCCGTTTCTGACACATAATTCTGCCCTGTACGCCAATCCTTCTGCGCGTAACGAGCATCGACGATTGCATTCTGTAGCTCTACGAAAGCAGCCTTGCTCGAGGTATCAAATTCAGGAGCGTGAGCCAGCGCACGAACGAACCGTTCGGCTCGTTCGGAAGTGGGCTTTTCTCCTTCGATAGCGAAGGAGGATTTCGTTTCCTTCGTGAAGAGATAGTGCACAGCCCTTCTTAGGACGATAGGGTCACAGTTTTCCACTATCTTTTTGGCCTCGGCTTCGAGACCCCGTGCCATGGCCGTATTGAGCATCTCTGTACGCCGTATCGTCGGGCAGTAGTCTCGATTTCCCAGGAGATTATCAATCACTCTCTGTCTGCGGACCCGTATGCCCGCGGTCGTCACGTGCAATGCTGGGTCCAGCAACAAGACGTTGTTCGTGGGCGGTACATCCGGTACATCAAGGGTTCTCCCAGACAAGAGCTCGTACAAATACCAAGCTCGGCGCACATATTTCCCGATGTGCTCCGACCGTACCCACTTCTCCATGTCTTCCCGCGAGACCTTTTGGAACGCTGCCGCGAGTACCCCAACATCAACCGGTTCGTAGCGCATCGCAAACCGGAGTTGTCCGAAAAGGTCTGTCGGTGCGTAAGAGAGCGGATACTGTTCAAGAATAGAAGCGCCTGAGATTTTGGTTCGCCGCGCCCCCTGAACCGCCTCGGAACGCACTGCTGGCAGAGGCACTCTAAGTCGTAAATCCTCGATCAATCTTGACAGGCCAATAAGCCCGGCTTGTTTGACCATGTTATTCAAAACCATTAAATGTTATTCACCAACGCTAAGAACTGCCACTTAGTGTCCGGTTTCACTAAGCCTTGATACCATAAAAATTCACTAAAGTACATTCAAAAACACTAATTAAGGGACATTGATACACACAAACGCTAAGGCGAGACATTTCTGCCTTATGCGGAGAGCCTTTCCCACCATATGATCAGCGTAAGCCCCGCCGGAGATTCGACCCCGAAAGTACCAAGCTTTCCGCAAACAGGTTTTGGAGAGAGACGGATGGCGTTGTCAACGGTGCGGGACGCCCAGAAACCTGCAGGTCCATCACAGGAAATTCCGCAGCAGGTTGGGGGACGACAGTGCACAAAACCTCATCACCCTGTGCGTCGACTGCCATCGAGTTGCGCACGAGTTTCAGAGATAAGCGCCTCTGTCACTCTGTAGAAGGCTCCGTGTCAACCATAGCAAGGTGTCATTCTCTGTGAGGAATCTCGGAACTCAAATCTCAGACTTTAAGTCTCGTTGATTCTGCGGCCCTTGCACCCACCGCCCCACCGGAAACCCGGAACTAAGCCCCAGTTTCGGACTACAAATGGACTACCCGCTGGGCGATGGGTCATCGCTGGGTAGGCCGTGCGTACAATGGTTTGAACCAGGACTCTGCACTCAAAAACCTGGCCGCAGCATTGCATGCTGCGGTGGTCAGAAGTACAGTATCGGTCTACCGGGAAGTTAAAACGGAAATCCCGGCTGAGCTGCGCGCAGTTGCTCTCCCGCCCCCGCCAACCGAGCGCTAACTCCGGGTGCAGTCGTTCTGCGGCTGCATGCTGTGCTGGAACCCCGATGTAGGGGAGCTGGTAAGGCTATCTGCCGGCGCCGTCGTGGAATGGAGGTCATGCCCATGTTTCTCGATTTTTATCACCTGTGCGAACAGCCGTTTGGCGTCACGCCCGACCCGGCGTATCTGTACCCGAGCCACACGCACTGCGAGGCGCTCGACTCGCTCACAGAAGCAATCCTGGGCGACCGGGGATTTCTGGCCCTGATCGCGGAGCCGGGCATGGGCAAGACGACGCTCCTATATCAACTGCTCGAGGGACTGCGCGATACGGCGCGCGCCGTGTTCTTGTTCCAGACGCAGTGCAACTCCCGCGAATTTTTCCAATACCTTCTGAGCGAGCTCGGGGTCGATTCGACGGGCATGGGACTCGTGGCCATGCACAACAAGTTGAATGAAATATTGTTTGCTGAAATGCTGGCGGGCAAGCGATTTGTCCTGATCGTCGATGAGGCGCAAAACCTGGACGATACGGTGCTCGAAACCATCCGGCTGCTCTCGAACTTCGAGACGCCGCACACCAAACTGTTGCAAATCGTTCTGGCCGGGCAGCCGCAACTCGGGGAGAAACTCGGGCAGAAGCAGTTGGCGCAACTCCTGCAGCGCATTACGGTGGTGAAGCATCTGGAAGCTCTGTCGCCGGAGGAAACGGCCGGTTATGTCAGGCACCGGCTGAAAGTGGCGGGCCATTGCGGCCAAGCGCTATTCGAGCCGGAGGCCTTGGTGCTCGTCGCCGAGCGAAGCCAGGGCATTCCGAGAAACATCAACAAGATCTGCTTCCGCGCTTTGCTGGAAGCATATGCCAGAGGGCGCCACACGGTGTCTCCGGACATCGTCGAGAAGGCATATCGTAAGTTGGACGTCGTAGCCGTTGCTCGTCCGACACTGACGCCGATGCCGGCGCCATCGCCTGTGTCTACGCGCACGAATTCTGCGGAGGCAGCCGGCGTCCCTGCGGCGCTACGACTTACGTACAAGCCGCTCGCGGAGTTTGGCTTGCCAGGCTGGGGCCTTTGGGCGAGCGCACTCGTTGCTGTTCTGCTGTCGGCGGGCCTGGCCCTGCCGCGTAACGTCCTGCCGGAAATGATGCAGGTAATGCGCGATCAACTGACAGCAACAAAGAGCCTGGTGCATCGCGGAAAAGCCGGGGATGGGCGGCAAACGCCGGGTGTTCGGGACTCGGCGGAGAGCAGGGAGGCCGTCGAACCACGGCTAAGCGAGCGTGGCATGCCGAACGTCACCGCCATCCAAACATCGAGCGCAGAGAGCGATGCGCGAGTTGTCGTCATGCTCGACGATGCGGTCGAGTACGACTCGGCGCGCATTGCTTCGCCCGACCGTATCTATTTCGATCTTTACGGTGCGCGGCTAAGCCCGTCCGTCGGCCAGAAGACAGTTCCTGTCGAAGGTGGGCTCTTGAAGTGGGTGCGGGCCGCGCAAAATAGGGACGACGTGGTCCGGTTGGTTCTCGATGCGGATGGGGCGCAGGATTACTCCGCCCAGTTGTTATCGGACCCGTACCGCCTGGTAATCGACGTTCACGCGCAAGCGATGGCTGCAGCGAAGTTCGGTCTGAGCTCGGATGCGGCGACGCAGAACGTGGCCGAGGCGCCGCCGAAACCGAGCGCCAGCCACGAAACGGGACTCTCACTGACGCGGGAATTGGGGCTGAAGATCAACCGCATCGCGATTGATCCCGGCCACGGGGGGTACGACACGGGCACGATGGGGCCGCACGGTCTGCTCGAAAAGAACCTTTGCCTCGATGTGGCGCTACGGTTGGGCCAACTGATCGAAGAAAACATTGCGAATGCAGAAGTGGTCTACACGCGCAAGGACGACAGGCACGTTCCACTGGAAGAGCGCACGGCGATCGCCAACGGCGCCAACGCGGACCTGTTCATCTCGATTCACGCGAATTCGAGCGAGAGCCGCGAAGCGCGCGGCGTCGAAACGTATTACCTGAGCCTGGCAGCTTCCCCGGAATCCAGAGAACTCGCGACGCGCGAAAACGCGCTGGCGAAATCTTCCCTCCACGATCTTCCGGACCTCATCAAGAAGATCACGCGCAACGAGAAGGTCGCGGAATCGAAGCTGCTTGCCCTGGATATCCAGAACGCGCTCTCGCAGCGGCTCCAGCTTGTGAGCCGGTGCGAGACGAACCGCGGCGTGAAGCAGGCACCCTTCGTGGTTTTGACCGGCGCCAAAATGCCTGCCGTGCTCTCAGAGATTTCTTTCGTCAGCAATGCGAGCGACGAGAGCCTGCTGCTCGAGAGCGACCAGCGCCAGCGCGTCGCCGAGGGCCTGTACCGCGGCATTGCGGCCTATCTCGATAGCTTGCACAGCCTGCCCCATAAAAAGCAGGAGCTGGTCAGTGAAAACCGTCCCAGCACACCATCGGGTTTCGCAACAGCAACAGCCGCGAAATGAAATGGGCCCGGCGGAACTCAGTGGCCCCGGTCGCACAAGGATTCGACGAATGCCGCGAACCCATCGCGCAGCCAGCCATCAAGCTGCGCCGGTTCTTTGAGTTGTTGTCCACGCCTGCGGGGCACAGCCACAAAGCGGCAGGGAAATTCCGGAAGGCTGGTCATGTCGCCCTAGAGCTTTTCAAACTGCGCCACCGGCAAGATATCTTCCTGACCTTTTCCCCAGCTTTTTTTGACGTCCCTCAGCGTGATATAGGTGGGCATGCGAGCGGCCAGCGTTCGCACGGCGGACATTTATTTCTAACAGCGCGTTTATTAACCTATACTCAATTGATTCCTCTGGTTCCGAGCGCTCCGCAAAGATCTATTATGGAACGTCGATTTCTTGAGCCAAGACTCGAATTCGTTTTCGGCAAAAGCCAAGCCTGAAAAGGGGGTCTTGCTGTGGAGAAGAAACGGTTTGCAGTAGAACAACTCCTGGCCACTTTGAAGCAGGCGGAATCAGGAATACTGGTGGCGGAGTTGAAGAGAACTCTAATCGGCCTCCTACTGGGCTGCTTGCTGCTTGGTGGCTTGTTCTTCCAGGTGGCTTGTGGAAGTGGGGGGAGCGGCACGAGCGGTGGGGGGACTCCGCCGGGTACTCCACCAGGCACCTCGACCTACACTACCAGCTTCCCTTTGACTGAGAATCCCATCTCCGAGGGCGGTAAGTGGATCAATGGCGGAACGACCGGCCTGGATTGGGCAAACGTTCAAACGACGCCAGGGTTGGCCTTCGGCACCCAGACGGACACTATTAATTACGATGATTCTACCGCAATACTCGCCGGAAGTTGGGGTCCGAGCCAGACGGTGCAGGCCACGGTCCATGTGCTCAACCAGAGTTCTGGATTGTTTGAGGAGGTGGAACTGCGGGTGCACACTTCCATTTCCGCGCACAGCATTACGGGCTACGAAATCAATTGCTCAGTGGTTCCGAGCAATCCCTACCTGCAGATTGTCCGCTGGAATGGGCCGCTGGCGAACTCCGGCAACACGAACAATGGCTTCACGCAGCTTGCGGGCAGTTCGACAAGCTGTGTTGATGGCGACGTCCTCAAGGCGACCATCGTCGGTAGCACGATCACGGCCTACCTCAATGGCGTGCAGATGGTACAAGCCACGGACAGCACCTATCCGAACGGCAGTCCAGGCATGGGATTCTATATCCAAAGCGGAAGCGCGTCACAAGAAAGCGATTACGGCTTCTCGAGTTTTGCGGCTACAGATGGATCAGCTAACTAGGGTCCCGCCACTCCCGCCCGACCTGCCCCCGGGTCTCGCGGAGGAGATCATCTCTTTATTGTATTCTCGGCGCGGTCAGGGCAAAACTGCGCGAGGTTGTATGAACTCACCAAAGAAAGGGAACCGTTGCAGAAGTTTCGTTGGAATTAAGGCTCTGGTAGCCTCGGGCGTCCTCAGCCCGAGTCACATAGTAATAGGTTACGCCGTTATTGACAGGCTTGTCCGTGTAGGTAGGCCCCTGAATAAGTGAAGTATAGATCATCACGTAATCAGCTCCGTGTGTCGTACTGTGATACACATTGTATCCAGCGACGGGCGAGGTGCTGGCTCTCCAGGTGAGAGTGACAGTGTGGTGTTTGCCGAGCGATTGCAACCGGGGTACCGGTGGCTCTCCGTTGGTTACGCGGAACCATCCCACACTTAGTAGCAAGACAATAAGCACTGCCATCCCAGTCCCAATCTTCGTCCAGACGCGAAGCGCGCGGTCTCGGAGCAGCAAAATCTGACACACGACCAAAAGAGCGCCAGCAGGATGCCACCGAGTGCAAAAGCCAAAAACCAGGCTCCGCTTAGCGCCTCTGGCACGAGTGACGGAATTCGGTGGGACTTTTTTCTCAACCACGGATCAATCCAAATATTTTCGACTGTGAAGAAAAAGAGCACTGACGTAAGCCCCCAAGCAATTCGGGTTATCCTTGAGCCATGACCCGAGGGGCGCAGCGAACCCCTTCTCATCTAATGCTCTCCCTAAGCGAATCGCACCCAAATATAGTTCATCTCCTGCTTCAGCTCCACATCGATTGAACCGTTGGGGCTTATCGTAGGGTCATTACAAAGCCAAGGCGTTCACGTTCCCACGCCATAATGCGCAGATCTAGTTCAAATGACGCAGCGATGGAAAGGTACATCCGTCTCGCCTGATTACTGCACTTCCTGCTTACCAGTAATTGAGTTGTGCGCTTAGTGCGTTTGTCATCGAGTGCGCTAAAGGCGCTCTGGAAAACTGCCTCAAACTCTGTTTTTGGAGCCTGCACAACTTGTACGCGGTGTCGGCTACCGAACGGAGCACCCTTCATGGATAGCACGGATCATACCGGCACGGATGTTCACGAGGCGGCTTGAAAACATATGATTGCTTACTGAGCCGCGCGGAAGGCCACCATTTGCATGCCCCACATTTTACCGTTATGGGTAGCAGTGGCGGCATAGGAACCAATTGCCTCTGCGATCCGGTCTTCCGTGATGTTGCCGTAGGCCATGTCTCGTGAAATGAAACCCGAACCCGCGGCAGTCACCATGTTGTCGGAGACTCCCGCGCCAAAGATCAAATCATTGGCGCTTGTCGTGGTGGCAGTGCCGCTGTTCAACGCCGTGGAGGATCCGCTGGCCGACGCCGTGACGTCAACTGGATTGAGAGTATTGATTCCGGCATATTCATGCACGTAAATGACACCAAAAGAGGTTACGGAGGTCCGAAACGCAGCAGTAACTGTGTCCGTCCCTCCGACAATATTTGTCGCGTAGAAAATCTGGGCGCTGTACCCGCTGCCCCAGCTTAGCGGTCCGCCGACGTTTACAAAGGCATTGCCGTTAGAATCCGTTAGGGCGACACTCCCGGCATTGTCCCAGATCACGTAAACCACAATAGTATTCCCAGCCTGCGTCGAAGCATTGAAGACAACAGAGGTCTTTGTTCCGCTTGCTATTTCATTGTTGTTTACCTGAATAAAAGACGGCGTCATAAGGGCTGCGGCCGCCGTCGTGACGGTAAGCTGTTGGGATTGCGTAGAAACATTTCCGGAGGCATCGTACGCCGCGACCGTATAAACATAAGTGGTCGAAGCGACCAAACCGGTGTCGGCATAGCTCGTCGTCGATGTGGCTCCCACCTCAGCGCCGTTGCGGAATATTTGATAACCCGCAACTCCAACATTGTCGGTGGATGCGGACCATGTGACGGTCAAGGATGACGAGGTTACGTTCGAGGACTGAAGGTTGGTAGGCACTGAAGGAGGCGTTGTGTCGGGTACGCTTGAGGTCTCTGCGACCACCGGCGAAGATTGCGCTGATATATTACCGGCAGCATCGAACGCAGTGACGGCGTAGGTGTATTGAACGCCCGGGATAACGGTTTTATCGGCAAAGCTGGGGCTCGCAGTGGTGGCGATTTTAGTGGTATTTCGAAAAATCTGATAACCAACGACGGCGACGTTGTCAGTGGAAGCGCTCCAGCTCAGGTCGATTTCGGAAAGAGAAGCGACGTTCGCGGCGAGGTTCGTTGGAGTTGATGGCGGTATTGTATCGGGCGTCGATCCGTCCGACGCCGTGAAATTCGAGAAGCCGTAATTGCTCTCTTGCGAGGCGCTCCCGCCTTGGATATAGAATCCCATGCCGGGACTGCCGCTCGAAAAGGTGCTGTCCGTGTATTGGGACAGCTGTACGCCATTCTTGTAGGCCGTGATCGTACTACCGACGATTGTCGCCTCGAGTACGTCGCCATCAGCACAGCCTGTCGAGCTGCCCGTCAGCTGCGTGAAGCTCCCCAAAGGTCCATTCCAACGGACAATCTGGTTGTAGGGATTGCTGGGAACCACGGAGCAATTAATCTCGTAGCCGGTAATGCTGTGCGCGGAAATGGAAGTACGCAGCCTGATTTCCACCTCTTCGAAGATATTGGAGCTTTGGCTGACCACGTGAATCTGTGCCTGAGCCATCTGGTTCGCGCCCCAGGTGCCCGCCAGTATCGCCGTCGAATCGTCATAGTCCACGGTGTCCGTCTCTGTGCCGAACGCAAACCCCGGCGTGGTGCGAACATTTGCCCAATCTAGTCCGCTCACCTTTCCGTTGATCCACTTCCCACCTTCGGAAATAGGATTCTCAGTCAGAGGGAAATTGGTAGTGTAAGAGTTGCCCGACGTCGCCGTGACGGTGAGGGAGTCGCTGGGGCTGACGACGCTGCCGAGTGTCGCGCTGATCAGCGAAGTGCCTGCGGTGACACCCGTCGCGAGGCCGGTGCTGCTGCCGATGGTGGCGACGGCGGTGTTGGAGGAGGCCCAGGTGACCGAAGTGGTGATGTTCTTGGTGCTGCTGTCGCTGTAAGTGCCGGTAGCTGTGAACTGCTGCGTCTGCGATTGACTGATCGACGGATTGGAAGGTGTCACGGCGATAGACTGCAGAGTAATTGCCGTGACGGTGAGGGAGTCGCTGGGGCTGACGACGGTGCCGAGGGTTGCGGTGATCTGCGAAGTGCCCGCGGTAACGCTCGTCGCCAGGCCTGAGCTCGTGCCGATGGTGGCGACGGCGGTGTTGGAGGAGGCCCAGGTGACCGAAGTGGTGATGTTCTTGGTGCTGCCATCGCTGTAGGTGCCCGTGGCCGTGAACTGCTGGGTCTGCGATGGACTGATCGACGGATTGGAAGGTGTCACAGCGATGGATTTCAGAGTAGCAGCCGTAACTGTGAGAGAGTCGCTGGGACTGACAACGCTGCCGAGCGTCGCAGTGATCTTCGCGGTGCCTGCGGTGACACCCATCGCGAGGCCGGTGCTGCTGCCGATGGTGGCGACGCCGGTGTTGGAGGAGGCCCAGGTGACCGAAGTGGTGATGTTCTTGGTGCTGCCATCGCTGTAGGTGCCCGTGGCCGTGAACTGCTGGGTCTGCGATGGACTGATCGACGGATTGGAAGGTGTCACGGCGATGGATTTCAGAGTAGCAGCCGTAACGGTGAGAGAGTCGCTGGGACTGACAACGCTGCCGAGCGTCGCGGTAATCTGGGCGGTGCCTGCAGCGACACCTGTCGCCAAGCCGGTGCTGGCACCGATGGTGGCGACGCCGGTGTTCGAGGAGGCCCAGGTCACCGAAGTGGTGATGTTCTTGGTGCTGCTGTCGCTGTAAGTGCCAGTAGCTGTGAACTGCTGCGTCTGCGATGAACGGATCGACGGACTAGCAGGTGTCACCGCGATGGATTTCAGAGTAGCAGCGGGGTCTGCTGTGGCCAGGCCCGTTCCCGACACGGCAACCGATTTCACTTCGCGCGAGTACCGATTGAGGGAGACATTAATGGTCCCAGAAAAAGTCCCTACGGTTGTAGGTTCGAACACGACTTGAAATGACGCGCCTTGCCCAAGATTCACTGTTAGCGGCAGCGAGGGGCCCGTGACCACGAATTGACTGCTGCTGCTCGCAACGCTCTCTATGGTTATCTGATGGGACCCCATATTCATTACAGTGAACCGTTGCGGGGCACTCAATGCATTTACACTCACCGAACCAAAACTCAGGGAGGACGGACTCTCACTCACTGTTGGATTCGCTTGAGCGTTTGTTCCCCATAGACTCCCGAGGATCAACATCACTACTGGGCATACGAATAGCCGCAACCTTTTGGCCGATTTCATCAGTTTCTCCTGGTTGCTGGGTGACGGGCACGGTCTCAGAAAGACTTTCGGATCGAGCCATCCACGCCGATATAGCATCTTAATGAGTCGCAAGAGGCCCTGCTGTTCACTTCGGGACACTGGCCATCACAGGCTGGCATCTCTTGGTCGGGGAGGGGGGACCGTGCGTGCCGTCGTCAGTCATTCACGACTTGCATGCGATCACAGAGTAAGCGTAATCGGTGCGCTAATATACTGGTGGGGGGGACAGTTTTAGTACAGGTTTAATACGCGAACGGAAAATGCCCTCCAGATCGGTCACATCCCTAATCCAGGGGTCGAAAACCAATCGAGGAGGCTCAAGGAGCTCGTCGAAATTGATGTGCTTTTCGGCTGATTAATTCAGCCCTGCAAACGTGCGATTTGTTGGAGTGCCAGTGAGAACGCAGATGTTGACAGGGACCGGGCTGCACGAGAGACACTAAACCCTCTCGGACCGGCTGGCCCCGGTCTGCGCGAGAACCACTCTAGGGCTTTGCTGTGCGGCACCAACTCGCAATCGCCAGCAAGAAAAACAGCGCGGCACCGTGAAAGAAACTCAAGTAGGAAATGGCATTGCCGCCAGGGGGACCCATGCGGGGCAGAGTGATGTTAAGAGAAGTGAAGATGCGGAAGATCAACGCCAGGACAGTGCAGATCAAGCCTAGCCAATAACCTAGGACGGAGAGTTGCTTTTCCATTCGAATCTCCCTGGTTCAAGTTTTCTGTGGGTTGGCCCGTGTTCGCCTGTACGCTACTCTGGGCTTACCAGGGAGTCAAGCGCGCAGGCCACAGGCCGGGCCAAGAGGTTGACCCACCCCCAGGCTTTGACCAAGGGAAACGGAGATAGAGTGCTCAGATATCGATGCGGCTTGTATGGTCGGCAGGGAAAGAGGGATTTTGGCAAGGACAAATTCGTTTTGGTTGGCTTTAGGTGAGCAGTTTCCTGGAGGTTGTGAGAACGAGAACCAGGAAACCCAGGAGGCACATCGCCAGAGCGGAAGGTTCGGGAGTCGCAACCAACGTCAAGGTAACGGGCGTACTGATAAAGTCGTTCGGAAAGTTCCCGCCGCCAATATAGGTGCTCTGCATGTAGCTCGAGGATCCGGTCGAATAGAGATTCACAGGTTCTGAGAGACCTGCAATCGTGAATAGCAGCCCAGCATTATCGAGGATGGGATTAGAGGAGGGAAAGAGTAGATCGTCGTACGTGAAACCATCACCGTCCGGCAAAATGATGAGATCAGAGGCGACAGGGGCGACCAGCCCAGTTACCAGGCTGCCATTTTGAGAGCCGGAAACGCCGGTGACCAAGTAACTGCCCCCGCCTTCCGGTGTCGCGGTGAGGTTCAGGATTCCAGACAGACCACCACCCGAGTACGTCAGCTGAAAGCTGTCGGCGTAAGCGGAGGAAGCACCGCCGAGAAGCGCTAACACCGCAAGCGTGAGCACCAGACGACGAACCAGAGTGTTCATTGTAACCCTTTCTGCAAATCTCTCCGCCGGGAGAAGATCAGAGCACAAATCGATTCAGAACTTCCAGCCGAGATACCGTGCGCCCCGCATGTGAACAAAGAGCTACACAACCGTGCCTGGAGCGACCACAGCTCACGACAATGAGTGAGAACGGTGCACGCCGCTGGCCACCGTAATTCTGCTGAAGGAAAAGGACTTAGACGTTGCGGAGGTTTAAGGATTATTCAGAGAGTTGCGAACATAGGGAATATGTTTGCAGTACCGAATTGCTAAGTGACGATTGATTTGGGACTCCGGCAGCTAGACAGTTGGTTCAAGAAGGTTGCATTCCCTTGCCTCGCGGGATGAGGACGCAGGCTTCTGAGAGGTCTGCATGCCTTGGGCAGTGCTCGTGAACTGGCTAGCGAGCGGGAGATAATGTGGATATGGTGAAGCAGCTGCTAACAGATTGACTATAGCTTTAATTTAATAGGTCGGGGAGCAAAAGAGAGTCTGCACGCACAAGGTTGCTCATAATAGGCAACAAAATTCCACCAGCGAGCAGTTTTCATCCCAATGAATTCCTATTTAACAGACACCTAAGCCCTTATCCGTGCCAAAGGACGGCTGACTCTGGTCATCGGGCTGCTCTGGCTAGTGATTGGCGTGGATGGTCGTTTTTCTCAATGTTTAGCGCCAGATTTTTTGGACAGTGAATTGAGTGTATTCATGCAGCGGCTCCGAGTGCAAGGAGTTGCTGGCGAGCCTGGGCGGGCGTGAGGTAGCCCAGGCGCTGGACGATCCAGCGCTGGTTGTAACGCTCGCGAAATTCCGCCAGCGCGCAGCGCAGTTCCTCGACGTTCTGGAACACTCTGACCCACAGCAACTGCTCCTTCAGCGT
>Ga0208037_1000648_pt1 | contig 19555 bp, 23 predicted proteins | sample June2015DPH_13_1_3_FD_184710 | JGI IMG/M metagenome (GOLD analysis project Ga0208037, IMG submission 184710) | Peatland microbial communities from SPRUCE experiment site at the Marcell Experimental Forest, Minnesota, USA - June2015DPH_13_100... | ecosystem: Environmental > Terrestrial > Soil >...
CCCTCTTCCACGTAAGCCTCCTCGAACCGGCTCAGGTCCAGTTCCTCCACCACCCGATGCACAAAAAAGCACAAGTGATTTGCTCCCAGTACGTCCTTCACGCTGGGCGGCAACAACCAAGCTTGATCCGGTTCGTAGGGCAGAAATCTCATCGTGGGCCTCCTCGCCCCCTTTCTCTGCACGTCTACAACCGCGAGTTATCACACAGACTCCCAAGGGGAGAGGGTGGACCGCGATCCCGATGCACTTCATCGGGACGCGGGCCGGGTGAGGGGTAACTTGCACGGCGGGGAGGGATCAGATGGTCCAACATAACCAAGCGACCCCTCACCTGGCTCGCTACGCTCACCACCCTCTCCCCAAGGGAGAGGGCTAAGTTTCTGACTTCGGCCTCCCGTGTCCAGCCGAAGATATGGGTAAAGGTCAGCCGCCTGGCGAGGGGCAGGGGTGGGGAAATGGGAAGGGAAGGTAGCAAAGTAATGTGAACGGCAGCTCCCCTCCCCGCCTGGGGAGGGGCAGGGGTGGGGGAAGAGGAAGGGAAGGTAACGAAGTAATGGGAACGGCAACCATTGAAACAGCGATCGAACCTCGCGTCCATTATCTGAACGCCAGCTACGGCATCAAGTCATGGCTGCTGACCACGGACCACAAACGCATCGCCTTACTCTATCTCGCCTCGATCACCTTCTTTTTCTTTGTCGGTGGCTCAGCCGCAGTGCTGATGCGTCTGAACCTGATTGAGCCCCAGGGCGCCCTACTCGAACCGGCAACCTACAACAAGCTGTTCAGTATGCATGGAATCATCATGGTCTTCCTCTTTATGATCCCCTCCATTCCGGCGGTGCTGGGGAATTTTCTCGTCCCCATGATGATCGGGGCCCGCGACCTGGCCTTTCCCAGACTCAATCTTCTAAGCTGGTACGTTTTCATGGTGGGTGGGTTGTTCACGCTTTATGCCGTGATTGCCGGGGGGGTCGATACGGGCTGGACATTCTACACGCCGCTGAGCACCACGTATTCAAATACCAATGTAATTTCTGCGGCGCTCGGCGTGTTTATCGCCGGCTTCTCCTCCATCCTGACCGGGCTTAACTTCGTCGTCACCATCCACAAGATGCGCGCCCCCGGGCTGACCTGGTTCCGGCTGCCGCTGTTTATATGGGCGATCTACTCGACCAGCGTCATTCAGATCCTCGGGACGCCGGTCCTGGCGATCAGTATCGTACTGGTCGCCCTGGAGCGGCTCATCCATGTGGGGGTCTTCGATCCGGCCGTGGGAGGGGATCCGATCCTCTTTCAGCACTTGTTCTGGTTCTACTCACACCCCGCGGTCTACATCATGATCCTGCCCTCGATGGGCGTGATCAGTGAGCTGGTCACCGCATTCTCCAAGAAACGGATCTTCGGTTACAAGTTCATCGCCTTTTCCAGCGTGGCCATTGCCGCGATTTCCTTCCTGGTTTGGGGTCACCACATGTTTGTGTCGGGACAATCTGTTTACGCGGGGATTGTATTCTCCGCGCTGAGCTTCGCGGTCGCCATTCCCTCCGCCATCAAGGTTTTCAACTGGACCGCCACGCTTTACAAAGGGTCGGTCTCCTACCAGGCGCCGATGCTCTATGCCATTGGCTTCATCGGGCTCTTCACCATGGGTGGATTGACCGGCCTGTTCCTCGCCACGCTGGCCGTTGACGTGCACGTTCACGCCACTTATTTCGTGGTGGCTCACTTCCACTACATCATGGTGGGTGGCGCCGTGATGGGTTACATGGGCGGCCTTCATTTTTGGTGGCCCAAGATCACTGGACGCATGTATCCGGATGGATGGGCAAGGTTGGCGGCGGCAATCATTTTTATTGGCTTTAACCTGACTTTCTTCCCTCAGTACATGCTCGGCTACCTGGGAATGCCGCGCCGCTACGCCATCTACGCGCCGGAATTCCAGGTGCTGAACGTGATGTCCTCCGCCGGCGCATCGGTCCTGGGCGTGGGTTACCTGATCCCGCTGGTTTACCTGGTCTGGTCGCTGCGCTACGGACCTGTGGCCGGGCCCAACCCCTGGGGCGCCAAAGGTCTGGAATGGCAGACGCCTTCTCCGCCTCCCACTGAGAACTTCGAGGAAACACCCATCGTGACGGAGGAAGCTTACGCATACGGAACGGAGGAGACCCAAGTTGCATAGCAGCGACACCGCTCTGGCAGAACAATTCGACGATCTCGAACAGCAGCACGAAGCCTCCAGCCTCGGGATGTGGGTATTCCTCGCCACGGAGATCATGTTTTTTGGCGGCTTGTTCACGGCGTATATCATTTTCCGGAACCTGTATTTGCCCGCCTTCGAAGCTGGTAGCCGTCTGCTGGACGTCCGCATTGGGGCCTTCAATACAGCGGTATTGCTGTGCAGCAGCTTGACCATGGCGCTGGCCGTTCGCGCCGCCCAACTGGGGAAAAAGGGGGCGCTCATAACCTTTTTGCTGCTTACCTTGCTTTTGGGACTGACGTTCGTCGGCGTCAAACTCGCTTTGGAATGGAGGCACGATTACATCGAAGGGCTGGCGCCTGGGGTGAATTGGACCTTCAATGGGCCTGACTCGCAACACCTCGAATTGTTCTTCTGTTTTTACTTCTTCATGACCAGTGTCCACGCCCTGCACATGGTGATTGGAGTCGGAGTCCTCACGGTACTCATCATCATGGCCTGGCGGGGGAAGTTCTCACCGCAGCGCTACAACACCGTCGAGATGTCGGGCCTCTACTGGCACTTCGTGGATATCATCTGGATTTTCCTCTTTCCTTTACTGTATTTGATCGGAGGGCGCTACTGATGTCGGGCCACGTTGTTCCCAAGAAGCTCTATATCCTGGTTTTCACTGCACTGATCGTGCTTACCAGCCTCACCACAGGTGTCGCGTTCATTAACCTGGGCAAATGGAACACCGTCGCGGCGCTGGTGATTGCCGTCTGCAAGGCCTCGCTGGTGGTCCTTTTCTTCATGCATCTTCGGTGGAGTTCTAACCTCCTGCGGATCGTGGTCGCCTCTTCCCTTCTCTGGCTCGCCATCCTGATCGGCTTGACCCTCAGCGACGTGTTCACCCGCGATTGGACGCCCGTTCCTTCCAATTGGGAAGCCCAGATTCAACAAGATGTGCGCTAGGCGCAAGGTGACCGAATTCCGTCCGCGAGCACTGGCGGGCGCGAAAACCCGAGGACTTGCAGGACAGGTCCGCGCTAGTTGCTTTGACTGTGGCTTTGCCGCGGTACCATCTGTTCAAAAAATCTGTTTAAAAATGCTTGACATTCATTAACCCTTGGCGTTAATATATCTTTACTTGGTGTACTGTGGACATAGATTTTGAGAACAGAAACCTCGCGGATGACTGCAATGATTTCAAACGGCTCATACGGAAACACAACGCGCAACGCGCCAAGCTCGTTCGGAGACGGCTCGACGATCTTCGCGCCGCACCGAATCTCGAAGCTATGCGCAACCTGCCAGGCCGGTGCCATGAATTGAAAGGCGATCGAAGCGGGCAACTCTCGCTAGACTTGGACGGACCATACCGGCTGATTTTTCGTCCGGGCCACGATCCGATCCCGGCAAAAGACGACGGGGGACTGGACTGGGCGCAAGTCACAGCCGTCGTAGTGCTTGAGGTGGTGGACACACATGAGTGAAACAATCCGAAATGAGTACGCTCCCGACTTCGTATCGCCACCTGGGGAGACGCTGGAGGAAGTCCTCGAAATGCGCGCCATGTCTCAGGCAGAACTGGCAGAACGGACCGGCAGACCAAAGAAGACGATCAATGAGATTGTCAAAGGCAAGGCGGCTATTACACCTGAAACCGCTCTCCAGTTCGAACTGGTTCTGGGCGTCCCTGCTGCGTTTTGGACAAGCAGGGAGCAGCAGTACCGTGAAGCCCTGGCAAGGTCGAAAGAGATCGTCTCGCTAGAAACACAAGTCTCATGGCTGCAACGGATTCCATACCGCGAGATGGTGAAAATGGGCTGGCTGCGGGAAGAGCCTCAAAAAGCCAAACAGCTCCAACAAGTCCTGATGTTTTTCGGCGTCGCGTCACCAGAGCGCTGGGACCAGCTATGGGAGGGCCAACAAGCTGCATTTCGGCGATCACCCACGTTCGAGAGCGACCCCGGCGCCGTTGCCGCATGGCTAAGGAAAGGCGAAATTCAGGCGCAGAAGATTCAGAGCGCCGAGTATAACCCGGCTCGTTTCAAGGAGGCTCTCCGCTACGTGCGCAGGCTCACTCGTGATTTGCCTCCAGATTTTGCTTCCCTTGTGGTCAGAGAGTGTTGCGCGGCTGGCGTGCGAGTGGTGTTCGTGCCGGAGTTACCGGGAACGCGAGCCTGGGGTGCCACCCGGTGGCTCACCTCCACGACCGCCCTTATCCAGTTGAGCCTCCGGTACAAAACTGATGACCATTTGTGGTTCACGTTCTTTCACGAAGCTGGCCACACTCTCCTGCATGGAAAGCGAGAGTACTTTCTGGAAGGCGACGACCAGGAACGAGACACGAAGGAGTCAGAGGCAGATTCGTTTGCGCTTGAATGGCTCATTCCACATAAGGATTACACCGTTTTTAGACGTCTTGGGGCTCGCAGTTGTGCGGCGGTCAGCCGGTTCGCATATCAACTGGGCATAGCGCCGGGGATAGTCGTGGGCCGGTTGCAACACGATGGTGTACTTGCACACAACCAGTGCAATGACTTGAAGAAAAAGATCGGTTGGGCAGTCACGTCTGAATAGGAGAGAAAGGCCATGGGGTTCAATCACACGCACTACGTTCCTAGCCTGAAAGGACGCGCAGGCGAATATGGAGCGTTGCAGGTTATGACCGCAGAAGTCAAAACAGCGCTGACCCCGTTGATTGAGATTCCACCGATTCCCTGGGATTTTGACGATGATCAACCGGCGAAGACGATTGATCAACACCTGGAGAAGGTGGTCCCCAAGGTTTCGCAGGCATGGGGTGTGGAACGGCCGGTGTTCGTTGATCTGTTATGGATTGGACCGGACGAGAGAATGGCTGGCGGAGAGCACCCCCTAACGTATGTTTTCAGAACCGCCCGTCAGAATGATCTGCAACCCATTCCGGTAACGGGACTCGTACGCGACGAGGACTATCAATCGGCGTGCAGAGAAGCCATCCAACAAGACCGGCGCGGAGTATGCATACGTTTGCAGGGGGAAGACTTCGAAGACATCGATGACCTGACGGCCCAAGTCGCCGCGCTATTGGACATGCTCGGCCTTTCTCCGGGTGAATCCGACCTCCTGTTGGACCTGCGGGCAGTGGGCGTCAACGAGGGAAACACCCTTCTGGCAGCCGTGCCGGTTCTCGTGCGCAGTATTCCTCAGCTTGAACGCTGGCGCTCCTTCGTGCTAGCTGCAACAGCTTTTCCTGAGGACCTGATGGGATTGCAGCCCTCGAGCATTTCATTGATTACAAGGGTCGGATGGATCGTCTGGCGCACTCTAATCACCCGGTCTCGTGTCCCACGCCTACCGGCATTCGGAGACTACGCAATCGCCCACCCCCAACCATCGGAAGTTGATCCCCGCATTATGCGACCTTCTGCAAGCATCCGTTATACGACGGACGATGCCTGGCTGATCTTGAAGGGGAGGAACTTGCGCGACTACGGCTACACTGAGTTCTATGACGTGTGTCGCGATCTGATAAGGCGTCCCGAGTACAGTGGCGCAGGGTTCAGTTGGGGCGACTGGTATATCGACGAATGCGCGAATCAGCGCGTGGGGACCGGTAATCTAACAACTTGGCGGAAGGTAGGGACGTCACACCATCTGGCCGTTGTAACGCGGCAGATCGCCAGCCTTGCCTAGCCTTAAGTTGGGTACGAACCATTTCCCGCAAGTCAGACAAGGCGAGGCTCTTCGCCAGCGCTTCCCACAAATACCGCCGAGGCTTGCTTCTGAGCCCGGTTTCAATGCCGTTGGCCCCAAGCAGCGCGAGAGCTTCGTTGCGCCACAGGAGCTGCACTAGCGCGAAAGCGTCGAGGTTGCTGTTCAAAGCTTCCGGGCGAAAGCATCTCAAACTCGGTTCATTACCTGGCCTCTCATCAAGGACCAAGATGCCCCACCACGGAGGCACTACATCTACGATCCTCTGCAGGTGTCGGGCCCCAACCACAACTGTGAGCGTATCGAAGACTTTGTTGTACGCAGAGGCCTGGGCGGGCAGGCGTTTGAGCGTGTCTTGATCGCTTTTGATCTCGAACCCCTTCAGCATTCCAGTAACCACTGCCATGTCCACCCGGACCGTGCCGCGACAGATGCCGAGCTCCTCTAAGATTAACGCTGTGGGATCCTCCTCGAAGACGAAGCCAAGGTGTTTTCGTAGGGCACGGCGAATGTCCAGTTCGCGCATCGGCTACGAGAATACCAGAGGTCCGGAGATTGTGCACGCACAAGATTATCTTAGGAGGATGGATTTCGGGGCGCTCCCTGAATCGCGCGCGGCACGCCGCGGGGCCGGTTTGCCAGCAACAGTTCTGGGAGCGCTTCACCCGCCACGCCAAGGGGTTCCGTGAAGGGCTTGAGTATATGCACTTGAATCTGGTGCGAAGGGCATTCGTCCAACGGCCGGGAGACTGGCCGTGGTCAAGCTACCCTAACTTTTCCCTGGACAAAAAACAGATCAAATGCTGCCGGATGCAAATCGATTATGTCCATTTGCCGGATTCCGTATTGCGCGTGGCCATTGAGTTTGCCTCGAGAACGTGGGACAATTGGAGGGTCTCATGGCAACACTGGATTGGTCACAATGCCCGGCAGTGGAAAGCGTTCCCGGCAAGGTGAGCGGCGCATGGGTGCTGCGTGGCACGCGCATGCCGGTCGCCACGATTTTTGAAAACCTCGAGGCGGGCGCCAGCCTCGACGACATTTTGTGCTGGTTCGACGGCCTTAACCGCGAACAGGTGAAGGCGGTGATTGACTTCGCCGCCCGCAGTCTAGAGACTCCGGCGTACACCCGCTGATGCTCGTTCTTCTCGACCAAGGCACGCCCGTTCCCCTTCGCTCATTCCTTAAAGGACACACCGTCAAGACGGCGGCGCAGCAACGGTGGAGCGCGCTCTCCAACGGCGACTTGCTGCGCGCTGCCGAGGCAGTACGTGATCTCTGCGATGAACTCAACGCTACCGAGACCCTGTTCTCAGGTGCGGACCTGCGCTCTGTCAGGTGCGCGGCCCTTCCCCGACGAAACGCACGTGCCGCAGAGCTTGCCGAGTAAAGTGAAGTGGCCAGAGGGCGGACCGCGGCGCTACGTCTTGCTCACATGCCCCGACCTGAATCACCCCACAAACGATTTCTCCGGCATGTTGATGTAGCGGTCGGGTCGCTCGGACTTATTCCGGATGGCGAAGAATCGGCGCTCGATTTCCTTGAGCACTGCGGCATCGTAATAGACCATGCCACAATTCAGGCAGACGTCTACTGGAGTGTTGGGGACAAGCAAGTGCTCTCCCTGATGGCTGTAGAGATATTCGATGCGACGTTCTTCATGCCGATCGCTGCCACAGAAATTGCATCTTAATTCGGTCACTCGGTTCCTCCCGCCCCGCGAGTCCAAGGGTCGGAAAACTTGGGTGGTCGTGGAATGTAAACCGTTATCACCGCGACGCTTTCGCCGCGCCACCCGCAGACCACGTGGATCGGCACGTCCCCAGATAAGCCTACCACAAGACAACTCTCTCCGCGACCGGTGTCAGGATACTCCTCCAGGATTCGCCCATTGAGTATGGCTTGTTCGATCTGAATGAAGGTAAGTGACTCGGCTCTCCGCTCAATGACGGCGTGATGGCTGTAAACGTAGCGGTTCTCTCTGACTCTCCGTTTGATCTCTTCGATGTCCATGCGCAAGAAAGCCCGAACCAATTTTGGGCCGTGCGGAGCCTTCGCGGGTGGCGCGTACGCGCCACGTTATGGACTCTATGCGATTTCAAAGGTTGGAATCAAGGCGAAAAAGAAAGTCCACCGTCGATAGTCGATATTAGGTAGAATCCGGGGCTGCCCGCGAAAGTAATGCCAGGAAAGTGGGTGCCCGCGCAGCCGGTTTTTGGTAAGATGCGCTACAAGGAGGTGTCGGGGTGCAGCTTGAGAACTCTCGCCCAACTAATTCCGGCGGCTTGAACCCACTTTTTACGGTAGGTCACTCGATCTTGGACTTCGAGCATTTCGCCGGGCTGCTCAAGGACTTCGGAGTCGAGCTGGTGGCCGATGTGCGCAGTGTGCCGCAGAGCGCGCGCTTGCCCCATTTTAGCCAGCCGGCATTCGAGAAGCTGCTGGGCGCCGAACACATCTCCTACCTCTTCCTTGGAGAGGAGCTGGGAGGTCGCCCGGACGACGTCGATGCCTATCGTCCCGACGGGTTGGTTGACTATCAGGTTCGCCGCAAATCCTACGCCTTCCAGAGGGGACTGGAACGTCTTTTGAAGGAGTTGGAGGGCCGCTCGGTGGCGATGATGTGCGCGGAGGAAGACCCGCTCGAGTGTCACCGCTTTCTCATGGTCTGCCCTGAACTCGTCAAGCTTGGAGTCCATACGCTGCACATCCGTAAGGACTCGAATATTGAAACGCAAGAAGCCGCTGAGAACCGGCTGCTGGCTGCCAACGGCTTTGCCGCCGTTGCAGCCAACACGCTTTTCCCCCAGGCCCGTACCGATGCTTTGGAGGATGCCTACCGACTGCAAGCAGAAAGGTTCGCCTTTCGCGTCAAGCCTTTCGCGCTCGACTCTTGGTAGCGCTACGAATGACCTCAACGATTTTCACCATCGGCTTCACCAAAAAGACAGCGGAGGAATTCTTCCGGCTTCTTCGCGAGGCCCAAGTGCAGAAGCTGATTGACATCCGGGAGAACCGCGTCGGACAACTCGCAGGATTTGCGAAGTATCCCGACCTTGGCTTCTTCCTCGATCGAATCTTGGGAATCGCCTATGACTATCAACCTATCTTCGCTCCCAGCCCGGAGATTCGGACTGCCTACCGCAAGACGCGCGATTGGGCGCAATTCGAGAAGTCTTTTCTGGAACTGATGGTGCAAAGGAGAGTTTTAGAGGCAGTGGATCCCGCCTCGTTTGAAGGAAGAGTGACGCTTCTATGCTCGGAGGCTGAACCTGAGAAGTGTCATCGTCGCTTGGTGGCGGAAATGCTGGCACAACATTGGACTTCGCAAGGCCACCAGATCGAAGTCAAGCATCTGCGCTCCCCCAAGCCAGTGCCTCGCAAAAAACGAACCGGTAGCGGCCATGAGGGACCTGATTCTATCTGACATCACCGTGATGGGGCCTGGGTACTGCGTGATTGGATTAGAGCGAGTTGCTCAGGATGCCATTCGCTCCGTCCGCCCGGTTCCGCGCAGAGGCAACGCGTGGCCCGCCACATTTCCCTACGGACGGGGAAGTATGGTTCGCTTTATCCCGGCTCCGACCTCTGCTTCGCCGCCCCACTTTGAAGATCAGAATACCCACGGATTGGTGTCAGGAGGTGGGTGCGTGGGTGAGGTTGAGTTGGTTGATATGCTTCACAAGGCCGAGGTCTCCGCCGACCTGGAAAAACTCTTCGGGTGCGAATTGCACACTGACACCCACGGAGGCAATGCCTGGGTGGACCCAGGCTCTGCAACGAGGTCAATCTGTGGGTGTCAATTCAAGAACATCCGCTTTCGTGTCTTCCAGGACGCCGGCGAAGTGACCCTTCGTGCCAGGCTGGTGCTAGAATCCGGGGAAACCCTGAATAGCCTGCCGGTTGTTGATCGCGAGTGGCGTCGTTTCTTGAGCGACCTTATTCACCGCTCTTCAGAGTCTGGTGTTTCCCCTGCCCCTGAGGGTTTTTTTAACCGATCAATTTGGGGAAAACTCATGCGCGCTCCCCACCGCTTTGCGCGCATAGGTCTCGCAAGAGGCAAACAGATGGAAGGCAAGTGTTGGCTGATGCTTGACTCCTTGTTTCCGCAGCCAGAGACTGGGTGGCTAAGCGGCCCCTGAACCAATTGCGGGTGGCGCATACATCGTTTTGTATGTATGCGCCCTGCTTGGACACGGGCAACAGGACGCCCCATGAGGCGGCGACATGGCAAAACGATGTCGCCGCCACCCACAAGGTGGTTGCAATGAGCTCACCGGAAGACCTGGACCAATCGCGCGCCCTCGAACTTTCGCGCCAGTGCGTGGCAAGCAAGCTTCCTTTTCAGGCGCTCCCTGGAGATGATGATGACCTTGTAGAAACAGGTCTACTCGACTCGATGGGTTGGGTGGACGTACTCATTGGCGTCGAATCGGCCACGGATATTCGAGATTTCGGCAACACCTGGCCCGAGGGCCGGGCAAAGAGTATTCGAGCGCTGGCCGACACGGTTCGTGAGGCTCGAAGACGAGTTGCGGAAGAAAAGCCAGGAGAAGGCCCCGCCGCGGGGACAGAGGGTGGGTCGGAAGTCTCGATCAGAGCTTGGGGGTACGCTCTGGGCGCGGTGACCGTCAGCGCAGACCAGATCGAGAGCGAGTGCGCGCTCCCACCGCACAAAATCCGCAACGGAGCAGGTATTCGAACTTTGCAGGTTGCTGCCGACACCGAAGACGAACTGACTTTGGGGCAGAGAGCAGCCGAGGCCGCCCTGGAAATGGCTGAGATACCAGCGGAAAGAATCGACTTCCTGGTGGCAACCAGTACAACCTTCCTGAATCTCCCTTCCTTCGCCGCTTCTTTGCACTCACGACTGCTTCTGCGGGAAACCAGCGGCGCTCTTGACGTGGGGGGAGCTTGCATGGGATTGATTTATTCGCTGGCAGTGGCCAAGGGCCTTCTTCGCATGGCGCCTCAAGAGGTGGCGCTCGTCGTGGCTTCGGAAGTCCACAGCCGCAGACTCAACGCGCCTCATGTGCCGGGAGAATTTCGTGGGCTCTTTGGTGATGGGGCTTGCGCGTTCGTCCTCACGCGCGCCGCAGACAGAGGCGCGAGTGCCGCCGTAAGACTCGGAGATTTCGTGTGGGGCTGTTCCGCGACATTCGCATCTTCACTGAGCGCAAAATGGGGTGAGAATGCCGGGCTGACTGTTCAATTCAAAGGGGAACAGCTTGCCCACGCCGCGGTAACGCAAATGGACCGCATTCTCGAGATCCTGGAGAACAAGAGCGGGCGGCCGCGAACCGAAGTCGATTATTTTGCATTCCACCAGCCCAACCCGCGCGTTGTCGAAATATTGGCCGAAAAAGCCAAGATCCCCTTGGAGAGAATACCACTGCCATCCGCGACCGGCGGAAATCTCGGCTCCGCAACCTGCGGCATCAGTCTGTGTCAGGCGCTCACCGACCTTCGCACAAGACCAAATCCTTCACAGCCACCCTTGATCTTCATGGCAGCAGTCGGCCCGGGCCTGATTTGGGGCGGCGCCTTCTTAAATTGAGTGGGGTAGCCACCGTCAGGACTTTTCTGACTGTGGGCTTTTCGGATGTTCCCCCTCTTACACCCCTCTGCTGCTTACGATAGGATTCAATTTAAGGCTTGACAAACTCCCGTCCATGGGCTATCGTTGTAGCGTATGCTTTCGCAGCGGATATTCCAGGGAACCTTGGCCACCTCTGCACCCTTCCCTAGCCTGGAGACAACAAGTCCATGCGGGCCGGAAAAGACAATCTTTTCGTGGGCTTTCGCTGCAAACTCCCTCGGCGTGGCGGGTTGGCTGTCGATCGTAGGGTGGACTGGAAGCAGGAAAAAGAATTCTTTTTTTGCACGAGCAACGCGGGAATGTCATTGAAAACAAAGGACCGCTGTGGAAAAAGGCCGAAGAAGCGGGAATGTTACTGATTACAAAGGAGATAAACCCAGAAAGCGGGAATATTACAGAAAGCAAAGGAGATGATCGATTCCTGAAAGCCGCAACACGGACACTTTGTCGACAAATGCGGCTGCCTTTGACTGGGCCTTGCAGACCCGCCTGCCATGCTGTCATTCTGAGCGCAGCGGAGCGGAGCGAAGAATCTCGCTCTGGACTTTTCTGCCGACAGACAACAGGGCGAGATGCTTCTCCCGCAGGGCGGGATCAGCATGACAGTCTGCCGGCGCACTCGCGAAGGTCGTAGCGTAGGCCCTTTGCTCCCAAGGGGTCGATTGGGCCAGCCTCGCGGCGACGTCCTGACGTCACGGATAACCGCTTTCGGCTATGAACGCTAAAAGGGAAATGTGAAGGCTGGGGTCTCGTCTTCGTCACATTCTCGAAGGAGCCGCATTATGAAAAGGGTTAATGGGCTTGGCGGAATATTCTTCAAAGCTGACCATCCCGAGAAGCTTTATGCTTGGTATGAGAAGCATCTTGGCTTGCAGCGCCAGGCGCAGGAAGCAGTGGTCTTCAATTGGCGTCAAGCCCACGATCCTGAAAAATCCGGCATGACCGTCTGGGCGATCTTCCCGAAGGATACGAAGTATTTCGACCCCAGCCGCTCCGGGTTCATGATGAACTTTATTGTGGAAGATTTGGACGGGTTGCTGGCCGCGCTCCGCGAAGAAGGCGTGGAGGTCGATCCAAGGCGCGAGGACTACGATTACGGCCGTTTCGCCTGGATCATGGATCCCGAAGGCAACCGTATTGAACTCTGGGAACCGCCCAAAAAGAAGCAGAGTGACGAGTGACGAGCAAAAAAGAGTGGCGAGCGACGGATGGGTAATGAGTGACGACGAGCAAGGTTGGCTTCTATCCTCCGCTCGTCACTCGTCACTTATCACTTGTCACTGCTCTTAAGAAGCCCCCGTTTCTGGACGGGCTTCTCTCCATCGGGCTTTGGAAGGAAGATATCCTGCCACGTTAGCCCGCACTCCTTCACCATTTCCACGCCGTACTCCATACGGCCCAAGTTCTTGTCGCCGTTGTTCGTGCCAAAAGAGAACTTGACGCCGGCCTTCTTGGCCGCCTTGATGAAAGCCGGGCTGGGCACGCGGTAGCGATTGTTTATTTCGATGGCCACGTCGTTCCTGTGCGCGGCGTCGATCACAGTCTGCATTCGCTCGAGCGTCCAAAGTTGATCGTAATCGGCTGCGATAACATCCGGTAGAACCGTCGGATTGGCGTGGATGTCGATCGACTCGTGATTGAGCACGCCAAGGATGCGGTTGACGTACATGTCCATGAACCGTTCCTTGTCCTTAATCTCTCCCACCTCTTCCTTGATCCAAATCCGCATTCGCTTGCCGCTGTCGTCGGTGAAGGTCATGGCGTCAGTAAACACGTAATCGAATTTCGCCACCGTTTCCTTTGAGAATAGCTTCACCCATTCTCGGCCTTCGCCTTGCAGCGCCACGAAGATCGGTTGTCCCTTCATGGCGCGGAGGAACTCCTCGGCTGCGGCATCGTTGGTGACGGGAAAGCCGAGCCCGCCGTTGATGGCGATTCCGTACTGGATGCCGAGCCGTCGCGATTCCTTAAGCGCCTCTTCCAGTGTCAGCCCGCCTTTCAGGTGAACGTGGTAATCCACTACGGGGAAATTCTGGGCATTCATGCGCAGCAGTTCTCGGTAGACGGCGTCTACGACGGGCCGCTCGGCAGTGTTTGCGGGGAGATCGTCCGGCAGCGGCTTCACCTGGATATTCCGGAACAAGACCTTCGAGTTCGGGTCGTGGCATTCGAGCGCGAATGTACCGCGCCCGAGAACACGTCCTGCGTAATCAGCCTCCACCACCGGCGGGGCAGGCTCGAGGTAATCCACCAGCAGCGTGTCGTTCAGCCGGACCTGCACCTGCTTACCCCGAACCAGGATGTACAACTGGGACCATTCGTTGTCGTTTGCGAACGCCTTGTACACGTCGCGCACGCCGTAAAGCGAGCCGGTCTTCCTGCGCTCGCGGTAATCACCCTCACCCGGGTAGGTGTTGTTGATCTGAACCTTGAACCCCTTTTCCGGCCAGCCTTTCGGCTGGAACTTGGTGTGAAAGTATATGCCGGACTCGGCCCCCGCGCGCGGCATCACTTCCGCCCTTAACTCGAAGTTCTTGAAACTCGCATTCCGCGTCCGTCCCGTGTAAAACAAGTGCGAACGCGGTCCACCGGCTGCGATCTGCCCGTCCACGACCCGGAAGGAGCGGCTGTTCTCGCTGGCCTTCCAGCCGCGGAGCGTGCGACCGTCAAAGAGCGGCATCCAGTCGGGGTCCGCGCGGAGCGTCGTAGGCAGAACCAGCAAGGAAGCCAGCAAATCGCGCCTTGATATTGGAACCATGGGTATTCCTTTCAGGGCTCTCGTGTCCTGAACAGCTCCACAACCGCGTCAAGACAGCGTGCGCAAACCGCGCCAGAAAACTCCGGGGACACTGTACCCCAATCGCCCGCCCGCCACAACCCCATGCGTTGTCGGGTACTGGTGTCATTTGGAACGCAGTCATTCCCGTCCCGTCCCGCCTTGCGGGAGAGGAATCCACGCGGCGACATCGTCTTTATTACAACCGGTTGGCGCGTGGAGGAAAAGTACGAGAAGTACAAGAAGGTTTTCGCCACCGTCCTTGCTTCCTTCAATCCCACTGGAAAGTAGATTGACGGCCATATACCGGCAGTTATAGGTTGAATCAATTTAATGAATTGGATGAAGGCGGGTCAGGTGGAGTATAATAGCAAATGAGATGCAACAAACTAGCCAAATTCGGGAACTCACCTGCCTGTTTTTTTCCGCCATCGTGTTGATGGCCGAGTCACGCAAGAGTCGAGAAACTCTACCGTAACAATGGCCATTTAAAATAAGCTGACCAAGGAACTCGATCAAACAGGCGAGTTGGGGTTACAGGCTTGAGGAGGAGATGTCTATGCAAGTGACAACTCAGATTGCTAAACAATACCTGGTAGCGAGCGACTTTGACCAGACGCTCAGCTTCCACGATTCCGGCGTAGTTTTGAGTGAGCTGGTGGGAATCTCCAATGAAGAGTTCGAGCGAAAGACGGCAATCCTGTCGGTGCAAAACCTGGTGCAACAGGGCGGGGAATTAGCTTACCTGCTGCTTCACGATCCCGAATTTCAGGCCCGAGTGAGGAAAGATCATTTCAAGGAGGCAGGGAAGAAAATCCGTCTGAAAAAGAATATTAAGCGGCTGCACGAAATGCTGGCCGGCGCCGTGGATGGCTACCAGTTCGAGTTCCATGTGATCTCGGCTGCTCCCCAGGAGGTTGTGGAGTCGGCACTTGAGGACATCGTTGCGCCAGACCATATCCACGGTACCCTGTTGGAGTATGACGATGCGGGTTGCATTGCGGGGCTCGTTCGAGTGAATGCCGGTTACGGCAAAGTGGCCGTGTTGGACGACCTGCAGGCGAAGCTGCAGATCGGCGCGGACCGGATCGTGTACATTGGTGACGGCAGCTCTGACATCCACGTGATGTTGCATCTGAATCAGCGCGAGGGCTTCACCGTAGCGGTTTCCGAGGCGCGAAATATTACGCAAATCGCCAAGCGTACTGTGCTCAGCGACGACGCGCTGAGCGTCCTGGTCCCCATCCTGGAGGAGATCGTGGGTTGGGGACGGTCTCAAATCCGCGGTCTCTTCGAGGCGCAAGGGCTCGTCATCCAGGATTGGGACAAGGCTCAAGCCGACTGGCTCACCATCCGCTCCACGCAGCCTGCGCAGGATGCCAAGCCGGAAGAAGCCACACCAAGCTGGGTCAATTCGTGAAACTGACTCTCACAACCCCAGTCCAACCCTTGCCACGCGCCGCCAAGCCGCTGGCTCACTCTTGATGAGATACAGGTGAAGTCCACTAACCTTGAACTCGAGCTCGAACCGCCGGCCAAGGGAAGCGACGATTCTTTCTTTCATGCCTGAGGGCAAATTGGCGTACAGAAGGCTGAGGTGAGGCATGAAGGCGGGCTGCTTCTCGAGGCTGAAGACTGCCCGCGCAACCTTGTTCGCCTTCATGATGGGGTGAGTCGTCGCCACCCTCACGAACAGGCAGCGAAAGTACTCGTCAAGGAAATCGACCTCGGTAAGGCGAACTGTAAAAGGTGGGATTCGCCTTGCCAAGTCCGCCATCTTCGACGCGACCTCCCGCGCCGGCCCCACAATGCCGCCGGCCAAGGTGACGTGAGGCTCAAAAGTCGGCGCTGCATATTCCCGGCTCAAATCGAGGATTGTTGCTGCCAAGCGGTGACGAACTTCCCCGGTGGGCATCAACCAAAGCGAATAACTCGGTGTTTTCTGGTGTGGGCGCATACCGATCTTTCGGGCTCATTGATGAGTTGGGCTTCCATCGGCGTTGTCTGCGTTCAGAAGAGGAATTCACGCCGCTGGACCCTGCCAACGCCATTCTATACTCCTAAAGAAAGCCAATCAAACAGCCGCTATGACGGGTGCTGTCCTAACTTTTCTCGTAGAGCTGGCCTTCAGGCCAGCACCTGCCGACCTAAAGGTCGGCGCTACACTCAAGATGGGACACCACACTATGACGCATTAGCGGACACGACTGCCGTGGCTTTTTCCGGGTCGCACCTTCCTACGACCGCACGATCCGCTTGCAAACCTTCTCGTGTGGGAATAACTTGGTGCGCTGGGAGGAAGAGCTTCCGGTAGCGGGTCAGTTTAATGTAGAGGCGGCTTTACGCCGCCACGTGGCGAGGTAAACTCGCCGCTACAACCCAAACTTTGGAACCGGTCCTCAGGAGGTCATATGCAAAGGCGTTTTTTCTTGCAATCGGTCGGTTTGGGAGGAGCAGCGGCTCTAGTGGCGACTTCGAAGGCGACGGGGACTGCCGCGCCTGCGCCCATGAAGATTACACGCATCCGTTTCTACCACAACCCGAAGTCTCCCACTCATTTCAACCAGAGCTTCCACATCGTGACCGTCGAAACGGACCAGGGCATCACGGGCATCGGCGAGGGCGGTTCGCGCGACACCATCTCGCAGTGTGCCGCTATGATTATCGGCGAAGACCCATTCCGCATCGAGCATCTGTGGCAAATGATGTTTCGCGGTTACTTTTATCCTGCCGGGCGCGAAAAACTCGACGCGCTGGGTGCAATCGACCTTGCGCTCTGGGACCTCAAAGGTAAGGCCCTGGGCGTGCCCGTCTACGAATTACTCGGAGGTTTCTCACGCGACCACCTGGAGTGTTACTCCACCGGGTTTCCAAGCAAGGGAAGCCTGAAGGAAACCGCCCGCGCCTGCCTTGAGGCTGGTTTCCGCGCTTTCCGCTATGCCACTGCGGACCCCCCGGCCGGCCAGCCTTTCAACTCACATCAGATGGTGCGGAAGACATACGAGGACTGCGTCGAGATACGCGACGGCGTGGGAAAAGACGGCGATTGGGCGCTGGATTACCACACCCGCCTCGACTTCCCGGATGCCGTGCGGCTCAGCACACTGATTGAGCCGCTCGAGCCCTACTTTGCGGAGGATCTGATCCGATCTGAAAATCCCGAGGTCTATAAGGAACTCCGCGCGCACGTCAAAGTACCCATTGCGGTCGGCGAACAGTTCGGAACCCGGTGGGACATCAACCCGTTGATCGAACAGCAACTCATTGACTACGCGCGCGTCACTTTGGCGAATGTGGGAGGCATCACCGAGTACGTGAAGATCGCCGCCCTCTGTGAGACGCACTACGTCGGCCTGATTCCACACTTCACCGGGCCGCTTGCGGAAGCCGCATTGGTCCATGCCTGCGGAGTTTTCTCGGGACCGGTGTTGATGGAAATGCTCGGCGAGGGAAAGGCTTCTTACCCTCATTTGCCGGAGTGGTACGATTTCCACCATGGCAAGATGTGGCCGAACCGCCGTCCAGGCCTCGGTGTAACGTTGGATACTAAGCCGCTACAACTCGCGGCCGAGATCACGGAACGCGCGCGCCCCATCCCCATGTTCGAACGGCCCGACGGGTCCATTACGAACTGGTAAGCTCGGGCGCCTGCGAACCTCGACTCGTATTTGCCGGCCATTCTTGCCCTGTGACTTTGGTCACATGCAAGGTCTGAAATGACTGCCACTATGGAGAGCGTGAATTGCAGAGGAGGACACATGGCAATAGCAACCAAAGTATTGCGGCACGAACATGAAGCTATTCTAAAAATGCTTGGGGCAAGTGAAGAGGTAGCCCGCCGGCTGGAGCGGGGTGAACAAGTGGAGCAGCAAACGCTCGACGGCCTGCTGGAATTCTTCCAACTCTTTGCCGACCGTTGTCATCACGGCAAAGAGGAAGACTTGCTCTTCCCGCTCCTCGAAAAGAAGGGCTTTCCACGTGATGGCGGACCCATCGGTGTGATGCTTTTCGAGCACGAGCGCGGCCGGTCGTTAATCCGGCAAATGGCGGAGGCAACGGCGGCCTACAAGTCCGGCGACAAGAGCGCCGGGAAACGTTGGGCGGAGGCTGGCTTAGGTTATGCCGCACTGCTGCGCGGCCACATCGATAAAGAAAACAACATCCTGTTCGCAATGGCGGAAAGAGTCCTTACGCCCGCGGAGCAAGCCGACCTGGCAGAAAAGTTCGAAAAGCTGGAGGTCGAAAAAATGGGCGCCGGAACCCACGAGCGGCTGCATGCAATGATGGACGCCCTGCTCGCCCGGCTCTCAACGTAGCGGCCAAGGATATTTGCGTCTTGCATTCTTGTGGGCGGCGCGCCACAATATTTCTGCGGCTGGGGCCGGCATCAAATTTGAAATCCTGACGTGGAGAGCAGGTCATGGAGACAGCCACTTTTGGCGCGGGGTGCTTCTGGGGAGTGGAGGCAACGTTTCGGCAGGCGCCGGGAGTCGCCTCAACCTCCGTCGGCTATATGGGAGGAACACTCAACAGCCCAACTTACCAGGACGTCTGCACTGATAAGACTGGACACGCCGAGGTCGTGCAAATCATCTATGACCCTTTAAAGACATCCTACGACGACCTCTTGAGCGTCTTTTGGCAGAACCATGATCCGACGACGATGAACCGCCAAGGTCCCGACCTGGGGACTCAATACCGGTCGGTGATTTTCTATCACACTCCGGAGCAGGAGGCGGTCGCCAGAGCATCTAAGGAAGGCCTGGAGCGCGGCGGAGCGTTCAAAAGACCCATCGTAACGGAGATCGTTCCCGCTTCTGCCTTCTGGCGAGCAGAGGAATATCACCAGCAATATCTGGAAAAGCGCGGCCTCGCCCAATGCCACATCAAGTAGAGGCAGGGCACTGCGTCGCTTCTTGACGGGTCGCCGTCTTTGGAGTGCGGCAGCTTGCTGCCGCTTTTCTCCTGCGAGCTTGCTCGCGCTTCACCGGTCTGAGTAGCGCGCTCCTGTGCAGGGCCAGCAAGCTGTCCCGCGATGCGGGAAAAAGCGGCAGCAAGCTGCCGCACTCCAGAGCGCTTCGTCACATTGGAGGAACACATGTCAACGATTCGTACCCTCGAGCCTTATGCGCGCTCCGTGCTCCGCGTGGTTGTGGGATTCACTTTCTCTCTTCACGGAATGCAAAAACTGCTCGGCTTCTTTGGCGGCTTGGATGGAAAAGGCGCGACGGTTCCATTCGGCTCCTTTTTTTGGTTTGGCGGCGGCCTGGAACTGATCGGCGGGCTGCTGATCATCTTG
>Ga0208037_1000652_pt1 | contig 19506 bp, 24 predicted proteins | sample June2015DPH_13_1_3_FD_184710 | JGI IMG/M metagenome (GOLD analysis project Ga0208037, IMG submission 184710) | Peatland microbial communities from SPRUCE experiment site at the Marcell Experimental Forest, Minnesota, USA - June2015DPH_13_100... | ecosystem: Environmental > Terrestrial > Soil >...
GCCGCGCCGCCTGCAGACGACGCCGCTCTAACTTCGCTCGATCAAGTTTCACTCCGGCTGGATGTCCCATGCCGGGAAGTATACATGAAATGCTCGTGGATGTCACTATATTATGTAATACTCTTTAGGGGTGGGTTTTCGATTCGTGAATGTGAAGGATAACCTTCGAAGGGGCTTCGCGCCGAGCCAAGGAAACCTAATGACCCATAAAAGCCCAACCGCCTCGGCTTGATTCCCTTTCGCTTGACGAATTGTTAATTCGCGGCCACTATAATTGTATAGGAAACATGGGCCTGTAGCTCAGTTGGGAGAGCACATGGTTTGCAACGATGACGCCATTGGTCTCCGACCCCATGGCGTCAATGACCTACCGCTTGCCCCCCGCCTTGGTTGGTTCTGTGGTTGGTAGTCCCGCCATTCCCTTGAACGCCTTTTCGACAGCCTCAGCCTGAGGATGAACATATCGCATCGTCATGGCTATCGAGCCGTGCCCCGCTATCTGGGCGAGCGTGTAGGCGTCGGCATGGGGCGCAAGCCGGGTGAGCGCGGTGTGCCGAAGGCAATAAGGCTCGAAGGGGACGACGGCGGGGAGGGAAGGCATCATCTCATGCGCCTTGGCTATCATCTCCAGTGCCCTCCTGTGTTTCTTTCCGTAGGAAAAGCGCCCCAGGTGCCCGCTCATCGACCTTGAGGGGAAGACCCAGCCCTCCGTAGGGCACCCTTGCGCATTGTGCCTCGCCCTCATGGCGGTCAGCACATCGGGCACCATCGGCAGGATGCGGCGTGCCGCCTTGCTCTTGCCCTCGGCGATTTGTATCAGCCCGCCCTCTTCTCCCAGCAGCACATGCTCCCACCGCAGGGCGCAGCACTCTCCCGGCCGCATGCCCGTGCCCAGAATCAGCGTGGCCACATCCCGCCAGGGCTGCGCACATGCCGCAAGGTAATCCTGCGCCTCCTCCTGCGACAGGACACGGGTCCTTTGCCGTGCGCCTTTCGCAAGGGCAATCCGGGGCTTCCGCCCCAGCCTGCCCCACTCATACGCCAAGTTGAGCGCACGGCGCAAGGTCTCAAGCCCCTTGTTGGTCGTGCTGGGCCTCCTGTGGGCATTGCAGGCGATGAACTGCCCCGCCTCCCTGCCGGTGATGGCGTCAATCTTGAGGGCCGCCAGCGGGGAGGCAAGGAGCATCTTTGCCCCGTACTGGTAATAGATGGCCGTGTTGGGCTTCGCCTGCCGAAAGCGTGCCTCGGTGTAGGGTAGGAACTCGTCCCGCAGGAACTGCGCAAGGGTCAGAGAGGGCTTGGGCTTCAGGATGCCGTAGTTCCCCCTTTCCAGTTCCGTGCGGATGGCGGACTCTATCGCCCTTGCATCCTCAACGTGCGTCACCTTGGTGCGCTTGAGGATTCGCTTTCCCCGGAACCTGAATTCGACGAGGTAGAACTTGCGCCCTCTCGGCTTGTAGACCATGCGTCTGCTCCTCCGGCGGGACCCTCACGACACCCCCAGCTTGACTGGTGGGGTATAGTGTCCATCATGGACTCTGCCAACACCGACCCTGAACTGCGCCATTGGCTCCGCTGGGCATCCGAGGGCGGCAACACATCGAGCTTCCTACGCACGCTCGCCACGGCTGCCCTCGTCGCTTGCATGCCCGATTATGTTTTGCTCCGGCCCGTGCTGCTTGAGTTGATGAGACGTCACCCTGAGGTCCCGTCCCGGTCACGTTTGTCGGTTCATTGAGTGTAGCCATTTGACCGTCCCGCCCCACACAAACCGGCGCTGGAAACACGGGGGTTGGCGAGCGCCGGGAAGGACACCTTATGGACCGCCCCTTGGAAGGGGGTGCATGGCCGGCGCAGCCGGGGGCGGGCAGGCCATACTTCGAGTCCGTTGCGCACCGAGGGCGCACCGCATGGCTGGCCCACCGGGCGGGCACAACGATGTTGCAGTACAGGGAGAATGAACTTCGTGCCTCATTACTAGGGGCAACTTCCGGGACTCCGATTCTTGCTCCTAATTTCAAAATGAGGTGGACACTGAGATGGAAACAATCATTGACGCACTCCAAGACGTTGTCACGACCGAGCGAGAGGCCGAAGTCCAGTCGGAGTTGACTCAGCCCGACGACGCCACGATTGAAACCCAACTAGCGCAGGAAATCAGGACGCTTTGGTCGGAACATGTTCGCTTGAGCGCCAGCCGCAAGGCGACTTCCAGGGAAATGCGCCAAATCCGTGCCAGCCTAGCCGAGAGGCTGCACGCAATGAAGTCCCTGTTGTCCCGCCCCGGAAGAGGCGGTCAGTGGAGGTCTTGGCTGCGTGAGAGGGCAATCCCCCGCAGCACCGCCGACAGACTCGTCAGTCGGTTCGCCGAAACGCTGGGTATTGAAAATGGAAATGTGCCCACTGAGGCAATTCCAAGCTCGCCGGAGGACAGCGCCGAGAAGCTGGCAAAGTCCGTGTGGCAGCGTGTCGGGAAGTTCCTTTCGACCTGTGAGCAGGTGGTTAGGTTCATCGGCTGCATTGCGGAGATTTCCGGGGTCGGGCACGAGCAGCGTGCGGAAGGTCTGGTAATCTTCAGACCAATACCCGAGGCTGCGGAGGGGGTGCCTGCCTCCGCCCCGGCAACCGGCCCCGCTCCGCAGCCTTCCGCTATTGAGGAGCCAGCGGCGGAGGCCACCGCAACGCCAACGGAGGCCGAGCAGGCTCCTGCTGTTGCCGATGCGGGCAGCGGCGCTGTGGTGTAGCCCAGGAGCAGAGGGGATGGAAAATGGCAATCAGAAAAGCACAGCCCAAGAACCCGAAGGAGTCCGTCGTGGACTTGGCCATCGCCGCCATCGAGGGCAACCCGAACCCGCTGGACATGGACCTGACAGGCATAGACCCGGCTCCCACGAGCCTCGACCTCCCGGAGCAGAAAGCTTTTGGAAGTGACGAGCCCGAATCCCCGCTGCGCACGCCCTATGGTGGATGAGTGCGCCAGATGCGGCCCGCCGTTGTGCGAGGCCTGCCTTTACAATCGTGATACTTGGCGACCACGGGCGTCTCGCATTTGCGCTTGGCAGGCAAATCAAGCCCTGCTGGCCGCTCGTGCGTGCTTTCGGCGCAGGATACTGGTCCCCAAGTTCGCATGAGTTTTTGAACCACCCGGCAGGGGCTATGTGGGCGACGGTCGGGTCCCGCAGGGCGGCGAGAAACTGCTCGGCGTTCGCCACGATGCAGTCGCCGCTCTTTCTCCCACCCACCAACTTTGCGTCCATCCGGGTCGGCGAGTCTCAGAATTTCTCCAATTGGTATTAAGGCTATGAGATTTGATAATTTCCAAATGTGATTTCTAACCCCCCTTTTGGCATTCGGGGCAATGTTGTTCATGTAGGTGTTTCTCTCTTTCAAGAGCGGGAATTGCTTGTTGGCATCGGAGTTCAGCGTCTCTAAGTATCATCTCCGCCTCGGGGTTTTCCCTTGTTGCGGGGGACTTTAGTTCTTCTTGTGCTTCCGACAACTGCTTCTTGAGGCCCGCTATAAGTCCCGAAAGTTCCTGATTCTTTTTGCAGTTCGCTTTGCCCATGGCATTTCCTCCGTTTTGATTGCGGAATTAGGATGGTACACGAACTGACACAGCTAGCATGCACTGTCGAGTTTGTCAACAACCGCAGTGCGTAATCTTCGGTCTACCGGAATTTATATGAGGAGGTACTTTTGTGGAAAACAGAATCAAGGGACCGGCGCACCGTTCGGGCAGTTTGCTCTACCCATGGCAATCTCTTCTTAAGATTGCGAGGGATGGGATTCCAATCGCCAACACTCCCTGGAAAGAGGCCATGTCCAAGTGTAGAAGGGATGAGAACAGGTTCCTCAAAAAAGCACGAACAAAGGGAACGGCCATATTCCTTCCCCTATAAACATTGCCCGTCGAGGGGCCATTATCCCGAGCCACCGCACGGCCCGGCTGTGACCGACGGTCTCGAACTTCTCGGCTGACTCGTGCTGGGCCTCCGAGGGCGGGCATGTGCCGTCGTTCATGCGGACGCTTGCGGAGGCAGCAATCTCCGCCTGCGCAGGCGACTACGCCCTGCTCCGGCCGGTGCTGCTGGAACTCAAACGCCGCTACGCCTAGCGTTCAGAGCACAAAGGGAGACCGGTCATCCGGGCGGCGTGCTTGGCGTGCCTGGCGAAATCATATGCATCGTGTGGGTCATCGCACCGCACCCCCGAGTTGCGTATATCTCGACAGACACAATCCAACTCAGCGGGCGTAGGCTCGTCAGCCAGTCTTTCCCGTTCCTCCTGCTGCCTTTGCACCTCCGCTGCCCTCTCAGCTTCGGCCTTCGCAATTGCTTCGTTCACGGCTGCGAGCCGCTCCTGTGCGCTCGCCACGAGGTTGCTCGTGGGAAACTTGGCGACGACGGCCTCGAACCAAGTCTTGGCGACGGTCAGGTCGCCGGTGGACTGCAAGGCAATCCCCCGCTGGAAGTAATAGTCTGCGGTTTCCAGGAATGGAGGCAGGCCAGCGCCGGGCAACGGCTCCCACCCGTTGGCTGTGGGCCTCATGCCGAACAAAAAGTGAAATGTATGCGGGTCGGCATCCGTCAGGTGTTCCTCAAATAGAAGGCCGTCGAAGCCCAAGCTCGCCATCTTGGCGGCAATGCTTCCGTCTCGGTAGAGGCTAGAGGCGAGTTCTTCCGGCTTGCCGGTGGACACGATGAAACACGGAGCATTCTTAAGTGTGCCGCCGTAACATAAATTCCATTCCCATTCCAAATGAATTTGACCCGCCGAAACTCGCGGCAAGTATGGCTCCAAGTATGGCTCCATGAGTGGCAGCACTTGCTTGAAGAATGTGCCTTCAAAGCTGGTAGGGCTTGCGTTCCAGACCGCAGTGCCATTCGTTGAAATGACTGAGGTGCCGTAATCCACGTATGCCAAGCCGTTGATGAAGTTCTCCGCTTCGCTAAAGCGAGGCTCGATTACAAATTTCCCCGTCTTGTCAATATATCCCCACTTACCATTCACCCTTGCAGCAGCAAGGTTTTCCGAGAAGTTGGAAACTACGTCGTATTGCGGCTTCAGAACCACTGTGCCTTTCTCATCCGCATACCCCCACTTTCCGTCCAATTTCACGGCGGCCAAGCCACAGGAATAGATAGCCAGTTGTTCGTACTGCGGTTTCAGAGAGACCCTGCCCTTGTTGTCTAAAAGCCCCCACTTTTCTCCAAGTATTATACCCGCATATCCGTTTTCAAAAGTGATGGCAAGCGTGTACTGCGGAGGCACCACGAAGCTACCAGCTTTATTGATGTAGCCCCATTTGTCACCGACCTTCGCAGGAGCAAGTCCGTTGCTTGAGAAGTCCCCGGAATCGTCAAAGTGGGGGGAGATTACATAGTTGCCTTCCCTCCCGATATATCCAAGCTTCCCGTTGGTCTTTACCACTGCCAGACCCTCATGGAAATCATTGGCGGCATCAAAATGCGGTGCAATAACCATTGTGCCAGCCCTGTCGATGTACCCGACCTTTCCTTCAACATCCACCCGAGCAAGCCCCTCGGAAAACTTCCAAGCATACTTGAACTTTGGACCAATCAGGTACTTACCTGCCCTGTCGATGTAACCCCACTTCTGCCCCGAACGAACACGGGCGAAGCCCTCGCTAAACTGGAAGGCCTCGTCGAATTGTGGTTTGATGACGTACTTCCCTGTGGTGTCGATGTACCCCCACCTCACGCTGGAATGGACAAGAGCGAGACCTTTCTCAAACCCAGTTGCCTCGTCGAATTGCGGCTGGATGACGCGCTTCCCGGCTCTATCAATGTAGCCCCACTTGAAGTTCTCGCGGACAAGGAACAGGGGGGAGCGGGCATGGTGGAACCAAATTACTCCCACAACGACGGCAGAAACTGCGAAAACAGAGACTACCGCAAGGAGCATAGGCCGGAAACGTCCGCCTCGTAAGCCAGCCATGACGCATTTCATTCTACTGGGTGCCATTGGCTCAGCCCGAAGCCACGGAGCTCTGGCCGCTGTGGGGGGGCGACCCACGGCTAGCGACGTGCTCGCTTCCGGCTCTGGCGTGCGAGACTCGACGATTTTTTGCGGGACAGCGGGTGTTAGGAATGGAGCGGGAGCCTCAGGTTTGCCCCCGTCGGTTGAGCAGGCTCCCGCCGTTGCGGGCTTACTCGCTTGCGGCTGCGGACTCCAAATTTCACCTGTTCCGTGCGGAGCGGGTAAAGGGATTTGAACGGGAGTATCGCCCGCAGTGAGCGGCTCGACATCCCTCCTACAGTGCTTACAGAATCGGGCCTTCTTGAGAATCTTCTCGGCACAGTATGGGCATTCACGTTCGTCACGGACCTCGGCAACAAGCCGGGAGCCGTCACGGGGGCAGGAGTCAACATTGTCAGAGTAAAGTTGGTGGCAAGCGGGGCAGGTTTTCATGGTCGTGTTTGCGACCTCCTGGTGAGACTTCGGGGAAAAGCAATGCCGCAATCGGAGCCTTCACGTTGAGCTGGCGTCCCCTGGGGAGCGGCAAATCACCAGTCCGTTTCTGGTCAATTTCTTACAGTCACCTGCTGTTGATGGTTGACACCGCCACGCAGTCCGTGCCGTGGCAAAGCTCAAGGATTTGCCACGCCGAGACCGACCCGTCAGCCTTCTTCATTGAGAGGTAGGGAAGGTTCTTGTAGTCATATCCACCTGCTCCGTCCGGCGTCATGTGGGTTTGCAGTCTTCCAAGTTGCATGCTGTAGGTGGACCCCACATCAAGTGGAGGGCAAGCGAGATTCGGCCTGCCATGGGCATCATAGCCGCCGAGGCAAACAATGTCCGCCGCAGCGTTGCCACCGGCATATGAATTACCCAGAAGGACAATTCCATGCTCCCCCGTGGCGGTTCCTAAGGACACGACCATACGTTGCAACGGGCCGCTACCGGCCCGCCTATACCCGTTATCATCGGTCGTCGTGATGTTGACCCAGTTCGATTTCAGCACCTTTATTACGGTATAGCTCTCACGTTCCTCCTTTTCTCGCTGGGCGTTGGCTTCCACCGTGAGCAATGCCAGACGGTTGTCGGCTTCTTTTAGCCCTTGTGCAGCCGCCTTTTCGTACCACTCAACTGCCTTCGTTTTGTCCTGCGGGACGCCAAGACCTTTCTCGTACATCCTCCCGAGTTCGAGCTGCCCATCTCTGTTGCCCTGTGCGGCCGCCTTGGTGTACCATTCAACCGCTTTCTTGTAGTCCTGCGGGACGCCTTGACCCATCTCGTACATCACCCCTAAATTTACTATCGCGTCCATCAGGCCGTGTTCTGCCGCCTTGGTGTACCATTGGAAGGCCTTGCTGTAGTCCTGCGGGGTGCCTTGCCCATCGTGATTCATTAACCCGAGGTAATCCATAGCCATCGGAAGCCCCTGCTCAGCCGCTAGCTCAAAATACAGGTAAGCCTTGGTATAGTTTCGGTCCCCCCCCTCCTGCCCCCCCCAGTAAAAGCGATATCCATACTGGTACATTCGTTGTGGACTTATGTTCGATGCGCTCCTGTGAAGCTCCTCCAGCGCCTTTGCGTGGCCCTGGCTCCCGCCACCGGTATTGCCTGCCGACTCCCAGTCGCTTATTTGCTTGCAGGAATCAAAATGCAAATTGTCGTATCCAGCCTCATAAACGAGGTCGAGTTTGTTCACGTAGAGTTCCTCGCACGTGGCCGTGTACACTTTAACCATGCCGTTCGGTTCCTCGGTGATAGGCCAAACTTTCTCGCCATTATCTATCGTCAAGGTTGGCGGCCCTAATTCGTTGGGGGTCGGAAACGCAGCAACACTTGAGAGGGCGGTTAATATGGAGTGTACGTGGGCTAGCTGCCCTGGAGACGCAGAAGCCTGACCATCGACTCTTGATACGCTGGCGTCCCGCCGCTCCCCGCTTTGGGAAAGTGGGCTGGCGCTGGTGACCGTGATTCCGTGGGTTGGCTCCGACCCTTGCTCAAGGACAAACACACGGGCAAGCTGGGCCTGGACCGAAGCATTGTCGAGCCTTGACTGCCAGCCACGCCCGAGCATGAGTTTCAGCCTTGCAGAGCCGCCGCTGCCCCTTTCGAGCTTCAGTTCAAGGCGGTCGTCCTTCAGGTCGATGCCGCTCACCAGGAAGGATGTGCCGCTCTCGAAGCGGCGCACCATCTCCCGTTCCCCGACCTCGGCACGCATGACTCCCCACTCCACCCGGTATGTGACCGCCCCAGTATCGGGATACACAAGAGTATTGACAGGGTAGTCGCCCTGATAGCCGGGAGGGACAGCCCTCCCTCCGAACAGGATTCTGGAGACGACTGTCTTGCCCACAAGCTGGCTTTCCAGGTCCGCCTTTAGGGCCTTGTTCTCTCCAGCCAAGGCGACCTGCCCTGCGGCCATTGCCACGGAGCATAGCAGCAACATGAACTTCAAAATGAAAGCTGATTTTGACCACATGGACCCTCCAATAGAGCCGGACCTTCAGTTGGTGCGGAAGCAGGATGCGCTTCGGCAATCGAATGGCCATCATTGCGGAGTCCGGCCTTGCATCATCCGTTGAGCCTGCTCAACTATCATTTCGTTGAGCAAGGGGGCGTAGGTATATAGGGCTTGGGCGGTCGCAGCTTCACTGGTTGTCGAGAGCATCAGGAACTCGACAGGGCACTGCTTTCCCTCGTCGTTCGGAGGGGTACATGGCGTGGTCTGCTCGCTCTGCCACGATATTACCTCTGCATGTGTCCTTGTATCCGTGTCCGTAGGCTCGCCGAGGGCTTTCTCGAACAGTCCAACGTACTCTTTCCATTCGGGCTTGGAAAAACTGAAATTGAACGACTCCAAGCTGCCGTGGAAGAAAGAGAGGGAGAAGCCATAATTGCCGCTAGTCGTATCACACTGGTCCGGCAATTGGCTGGAATCGTGTTTGCAAACGAGCGATGAGAAGCCTTTCTGTTCGAGGGCGACCTCGACCGCTTCACGGGAGTCTCCGCCCCGCAGACCGAACAGGATGAATGTCTTGTCCACCTTGGGCCGTGGCCGGTTCGGGTCCTTCTTCGCAATACCCTGGCTTTTCGCCAAATGCTCATAATCCCAGAGTTCAATTTGGGCCGATGAAGGTGCGAGGTACAACGTAAGCCGCTGGGAGGGGCAGTCTTTCTCAGGGTCGAGGAAGCACGGGACTGAACCGCCAGTATTCCATTCAAATCGCTTTCCGCCAACCCGCTCGTCCATGTTTTCAATCCAACCGGGAACTGAGTGCTCTGGCGGCGTGCCCGGCCCGAGCACGCTGGCCAACTCCTGATATACAGCTTGTGAGGAAATCGGCGGGTCGATGCCGAGCATCATGCGGAAGTAATACAGCTTGTCGTTTGGGGAGAAGTCCAGGTTGCAGGAAAGCAGGTTGCACTTGCAATCCACCGAACCATCCTTCGTCGGAGCTTCGCAGCTCATGGTCCAGTTTTGTGCTCGCAGGACGGATTCGACTTCCGCCCGAGACTGCCCGCCATGCAGGCCCCTAAAGCCCAGCAACGATGAAGGCACCGGTGGCTCGACCTTGGCCTCTTGCCCAGCGGGCACGTTAGGGCTAGGCGACGGACTCGTCGCATTCACCGCTGGCTCCGGCCCCGACTGGGAGAAATACCAAATCCCGCCAGCGATGACGGCGAGCAGAATCACTCCCAAGACGACGTACTTGACCCGGCTTGGACTCTCTGTCGCAATCTGGAATTGCGGTGGTCTGGCCCCCGTCGGCGGGGGGCCTGCCGCCGCTGCGGACCTGCCCGCTTGCGCCTGCGCAGCCGGAGCTTCCGCCATTGTTCGGGACGGAGCAGGGAGCGGGGCAGGCAAGGGCTGTTGCTCGGAGGTGCTGCTCCCGGCCAGCGGCTCGACGTCCCGCCCACAGTGCTTGCAGACACGGGCCTTCCTGGGAATCCGCTCGGCACAGTAGGGGCATTCACGCTCCTCACGGGCCCCGGCTTCCAGCCGGGAGCCGTCACGGGGGCAGGACTCAACGTCGTCAGGGTAAGCCTGCTGGCAGGCGGGGCGGGTCTTCATGGGCGTGGTTACAGCTCTCCTTTGGGCGATAGGTCTTCGCAGACCTACCGGGATTTCCCATGCTCCTCACCGACGAGGTCGTATCCTGGGTTAAAGCCGAAGATGTCGGTGAGCCGGTCAGTCTTCTCGTTGATGAAATGCGGAATCCCGGTGTCCGGGTCCACGACCCGGACCCGCTGGTAAATGCTAAAATAGAGGACAAGCCGGAGCTGGCCCCTGAATGCCGCACACGAAGAGGTCCACTCGCCCGAGGCGTTCATTCCTCCCGAGCAGGTCCACGGCATGGCAAAGCCACGAGCCTGGAGCATGGCCTTGACAACAGCCTGCGGCTGGCCGATGCGTATGCCCTGAGTCGCCGCCTGGTAGTTCGCCTTGCGCTTCTCAATGAGTGCCAGCTCGGCTTTGAACTTGGCTTCGAATTTTGCCTTCTGCTCCGCCTCCTCCTTCCGCTTCTGGACGCAGACCGGGTCGGCAGCCTGCTCGCCGGGGCTGCGGAAGTCTTCCTTTGTGCAGCGGCGAGTGGCTAACGGAGGTTCGGCTCCCGAGGTCACCATCATTCTTCTTCCTACACCCGCCAGCCAGTCATTTTTTTCTTTGGTGGAAAGGGCTTCGTACGCTGTCTGTGCCTCTTGGCTTGTCACCTTACAGTTGTATTCGCTCCCCGAGCAACTAGCGTCGTTACAGTCCCAACCAGAGACACAATGGGTTGCCTGGCGGAATAGGAAGTGAGGGCAATCTTCGTTCTGTCCAGGGGGGAGTACGGGTATGTGTTCTGTGTCCGCCGCCCATGCCTTGCAGTAGGCCATCACCGAGCGCCAGTCGGTGCAACAAGGTGGAATGCGGGCAGCCGCTTCTTGCGCTGTTTGCAATTCTTGACGTGTCACTTCGGAGCCTCCATGACCGAGCAGGTACTGAGGGCAAACGTATTGTTGGGAGCCGTTGGCAATAGCAATCGGTATGTGTTCCTTGTCTGCCGCCCATGCCTTGCAGTAGGCCAAGATTTCAGCGTCCGTATGGCAACCACCTGCATCGTTCTCGGTCCCAGGGGTTGGAGGCTGGTCATAAATGACCTGGAAACTGTCCACATAAACCTCAGCACACTTGTTCGTGAGGACCTTGACCCTGCCGTTTGAGTGCTCTTTCCCTATGACCTTAACCTTCTCACCGCTCTTCAGGAGCATCTCCGGCTCCTTGGCCTCAAGGAGTGGATATGCCTTAACCTCACGGAACCCAGGGTAACCGACGTGAGCTGGCCGCCTTGGTTCCAGATTCACGACAGCGCCAGCATTAGTGCTCTCCTGGGCTGCACTCTGCCCGAGGGCCATTGCAGTGGAGCACAGCAGCATGAACATGAACTTGAGAATGAAAGCTGTTCTTGACCTCACGAATCCTCCAATAGGGCCGAAAAAGGCGATTGACCTGCATGTGGAATGCGGTGCGGCTGACAATCGGCCGGCTGCCATACGCCGGACCCGAACAGCAGGACGACCAGCACCACGATTCCGACAAGCCCACGCTGGCTGCTCATCTTCGCCTTCAACATTCAGTTCTCGCCCCTACCCAGTAGGCAGTCCGTCCATCCGTAATGATGGATTGCTGCTTGTCTGCATGTCCAAGGATGGTGCTTCCTGGATTCTTGCCCACGTCGGCCATCACTTCTAGTTCCTCTCCTTCGCACTTTTGACCCCACGGCTACCAGCTAATCTGCTCGTGGTGAATATGCACGCAGTAGACTACAAACGAGGGCGTGAATCAAGGGAGATTCTTCAAGGCCCTCGGTACGAAGGTACGGGGGCTCCGCAGGAAGCGTGGCTACTCGCAGGAGGACATGATTTACTTCGGGTTCTCGGCGAGGCACTGGCAGCAAATCGAGGCCGGTCGGCCCATCACCATGACCACCCTGCTGCGCATCTGCGAGGTGTTCGAGGTCCCGATGACAAGAGTGGTGCAGGGCCTGGATGCCGGAATCTACGAGAAGCCATCCGCCGGCCCGCCCTCCCGCAGGCGCTCCTAAGCTCTGCTGCCATTCCTATTCCACGCCCGCCAAACTCTCAGGCACTTTCAATTTCTCCCGAAAAAACTGCTCGGACCGATGTATACCATAGTTGTGGGACCTATCTTCTACATCCAACCCCGCATGCACTGCTTCGAATCCCAGCGCCTCCCAGACGGTCTGGGCTATGCCACTTCGTTCAAATTCATGGACCTCTTACCAGCCTGGGATGAACCCTTCCACCTGGAACCAGCCTCCGAAACATCAGCGGGAGGGCAGCCATGACGAGCGCCACACAGGTTTGGGAGAGGCTTTTCATTGGCGGGATTGACGATGCCGAAGCTCTCGCCGAGTCAAATCCGCTCGATATCACCACTGTCATTACCTTGAGCCGTGGGACGGTGCGGAAGTTTGCGTATGCCGTGAACTACCTCCATTTTCCTGTGCCGGAAGCCCGCCCTATCCGAGGCGGAACGTTCGACGGAATCATCGACGCCATTTGGGAGAACATCCGCTGGGGGAAGGTGCTCGTCCAAAGCCTTGCCGGTGCGAACCGTGCTCCGATTGTCGCCGCCGCATGGATGCACGTCGTCGGCTGCAAGGGCATTGACGCCGCCTTGGTGGATATCGGAAAGCTGCGCACGATTGTACCCAACCAAATCCTGCTGAGAAGCGTGAAGGAGTTACTGTGATGACGAAATGTGCAATCTATGCGAGGGTCTCGCTCCCGACCCAGCACATCTCGACCCAATTGCTCCCCCTGCGGGAGCTTGCAGCAAGGAAAGGTTTCGTGGTGACTGCGGAATACCAGGACCACGGAATCTCCGGCACGAAAGCCCGCAGGCCCGGCCTCGACAGCTTAATGGCAGATGCGAGAAAGGGGAAGTTCACTGTCCTGTTGGTCTCGGCGTTCGATAGAATTGCCAGAAGCACCCGCCACTTCCTCCAGGTTCTCGACGAGCTTGACAGCCTCGACATCCAGTTCATTTCAGCGAGAGAGGCCGTTGACACAACCGGGCCGATGGGCCGGTTATTCGTCACGATGATTGGCTCCATTGCCGAGCTTGAAGGTGCGTTGATTCGAGAGCGCATCCGTCAGGGCATGGCCCGCAGGCGGTTAGAGGGTTATCGCCTCGGGCGGGCACCGCTCGACATTGACCACCAATCCCTCGTCCGTGACCGCCTCTCGGGTATGTCGCTGTCTACCGTCGCAAGGAAATATGGGGTGAGCCGTGCCAGCGTGGTCAGGTTTTCCAAGCTAGCCAGAACGGGCGAGACCACGCCGGTCGGCGGGTTCCTGCCAGCGCCGGTCCTAGCACCAGCCCAGTGCCTGGCCTAGCGCCCACAGGAGAGTCCGCATGGAGGCTCATGACAAGCCGGGAATACTCTTCAGGTTCCGCCGCCCGAGCGGCGTCCCGAGGCGGCACCCGAGCAAGGCGATGACCGAGGCGCTGCGGCACCTCGCCGAGTCTGAGGAGATGCAGCCGTTCATAAGCGACGCCCGTGCCCGACGCCGGAATGTAGTCGTCGAGGTCTTCCACTCCAGCGACGGTCGCCCGCTGTTGATTCACACAACGACCGCACCCAAGCGTGAGGCCTATGGAGGGACAGGTACCGGAGCCGGAGCAATACCGCCTCTTTGAGTTCAACCAGGGCGACGTCAGCTTTCTCAGGGAGGTCGGGATAAGGCCTTGCGTGATTCGCTACCGCCGCCCCCCGCCGCTCCTGCCGTCGTTTCCTGCAATAGCGCCTGCCCGCCTCACCGGGAAGGACATCGAGTGGCTCAAGGAATGCGGCGTGGCGTGGGAACAGAGGCCAGCGGTCCAGCTCTCACTGGACTTCTGCGACCGCCAGGAGACCGTGCAGGAGACATAGATTCTTGCGGAGGTTCGCATGAAGAAGGAATGCAGCAGTTGCAACGGAACGGGCAAGTGCCCGCAGTGCAAGGGCACGGGCCGCCTCGGGTATCCCGGCTACGGCCAGGTGGACGCCTATCGAACCCCCTGCATTGCGTGCCAGGAGTCAGGCGTCTGCCGGGTTTGCCGGGGCACCGGACAGAAATAAGCTGCCCGATGCCGCCAGCCAAAAGGGAGGAGCGGTGAGCCACGAGCATTTCTGCTACGTCGCCGGCCATTACTGGCAGTGCGAGGGGACGGCCCTGCGTGGCGGCGACACGGAGCCTTCCGTCTGCGTGTGTGTCTGCGGCCTCCCGCTGGAGGGATTCGACCATAGCGGGTGCCACGACAACGTAGAGCTGCTCGCCTGCCCCGAGAACCGGGAGGAAGGGCGGCAGAGGATGGAAGACGCCAAAAGGGAACACGGCCGGCAGCGTGCCGAGTTCGGCTTCGACGGGAAGTGGGCGAGGATGAAGGCGCTGCCGGACGGGCCGGAGAAGCATGCGCTCGCCGAGGAAATCGTGGAGTGGCTTTTCCGATAGACGGCAGCCGTGGGCGGCAGCCTGACGGGAGCAAACGATGGAAGCCGGAAACCCGAGCGACGAGGAACTGTGGGACGTATGCCGGAAGCTGCCCACGGACTGGGAGCCATATGGGCAGCGCAGATGGCACGGCCGAAGGGAAGACCGCCCCGACTGCGACTCGTGCAAGTGGTTCACGGAGCTATTCCGCACTTGGCCGGACTGGGGCGTTTGCTGCAACACGGAGTCACCACGTGCAGGGCTGCTCACCAACAGAGAGCAAAGTTGCTGGCAGCACGAGGCGATAACCGAACGCCACTTCCAAGCGGTCCGCACCGCACGCTGCGACTTCATGCGAAGGTTCGAAGAGTTTTTGCGTGAGCAGGCGGCGGTATTCATCAAGGAACAGGTTCACAGGGCAAACGACCCCTCGCCCGAGGCGGAGCCGCCTGTCCGAATGCCGGAACAGATTCGCCAGACTCCGCTCCTCGCCGTGGTTGGCCGTCTGCTGCGACATGCCCACGAGGATTTTGGCCGCCCGGCGTTCCACGCCATGGTGGTAAGGGCCAGAAATGACACGAGGCGATATTGGGAGTTCGCACGATGCTACTGGTCACAGTCGTTGGGAATTGACGTAGATGAAATCGACCTTCCAGAGAACACGTGGGAACTGGAGGAGAAGTTCTGGAGGCGTGTTGACGCCGCCATCGACAAGGCCCTCGAAGGGCGAGTGGCGAGGTCAATGAAGAAGGGGAACAGGAGGGCTGTCTAGCCAGCAAGGACTCCAACCATGCGCATCGTCTGTATAGCTGACACTCACGAACTCCACAGGGAACTCGTGGTGCCTCCTGGCGACCTGCTAATCCACGCCGGTGACATCTCCGTGCTGTCTAAACGCCCCTGGATGTACCGTCACTTCGACATCTGGCTCGGGGAACTGCCCCACCGCCACAAGATAGTCATCCCCGGAAACAACGATTACCTGCTGGAGGACCCGAAAGAACGTAAGGTAATCACGAACGCAATGCTGCTAGTGGACTCGGGCGTGGAGATTGAGGGCATCAAGATGTGGGGTTCGCCGGTCACTCCGCTCTACGGCGGAGCGTTTGGCAAGTCGAGGCCGGAGGACCGGAAGAAGCACTGGGCGCAGATTCCAGAAGATGCCGACGTCCTGATTACGCACGGCCCGCCCTTTGCAATCCTTGACCACGGCGGAAGTGCAGAGCGCAGGGAAGGCTGTCCTTATCTTTTTGAAGCGGTCTTCCAATTCATGCCGAGGCTCCATGTCTTCGGCCATATCCACGCCGGATACGGCACGTTGCGGACGTCGGACACAGTCTTCGTCAACGCTTCGCTGCTCGGTGACAGCGGCAGCCTGAGCAGGGAGCCGATTGTAATTGACCTCCAGGTCCGCTAGTCCGTGCCGTTCCTTGCCCCCCCCACATGAAATCTCTGCGGGAGAATCCCGCCATTGACCTGCTGCCAGCGCATGAACAGTCGTTGATTATGACGAAGGACGAACTCATCGAGAGGGCCTTGCGGGAGGCGGGCGTCTTTCCGCCCTCGATGATGGACTGCCATTACGGCGACAGGCAGGAGTTGACCAGGGCGAAACTCGTCGTGAGGAGACTCGAAGAGATGGGCCTGCTTTCACTTTCCGAGCAGGACCCCCGGCTCGGCGAGAAGATTAGGCGCATTCCTATCGTCGTCGCCGGGCTTCAGCGCAGGCTGCCCGACGGCGATATCGGGACCTGCGGTGCCTTCACGGTCCTCGGCGTGGGCTGCTGCAACGCATGCCACACCGACCCGCTGCACGGGATGAGGCTCGTCGAGCTGCCCTGCTGCGGCTGGGCCTGGCTGTGCTGCACCGTGGATGCGGCAAGCTCCCCCGAGCCAATTCTGATATTCCATGAACGGGAGCAGGAATCGTCCGAGGGGAAGATGCCCACGGGCAAGCCCCGCAATGGCGGCCGCAGGGAAGACTAGCGATGCGGAGCGTTTCCGATGCGGAAGGAGCTAACTCACTGCGGGCTGCGCCGGCCATGCACCCCCTTCCAAGGGGCGGTCCATAAGGTGTCCTTCCCGGCGCTCGCCAACCCCCGTGTTTCCAGCGCCGGTTTGTGTGGGGCGGGACGGTCAAATGGCTACACTCAATGAACCGACAAACGTGACCGGGACGGGACCTCAGGGTGACGTCTCATCAACTCAAGCAGCACGGGCCGGAGCAAAACATAATCGGGCATGCAAGCGACGAGGGCAGCCGTGGCGAGCGTGCGTAGGAAGCTCGATGTGTTGCCGCCCTCGGATGCCCAGCGGAGCCAATGGCGCAGTTCAGGGTCGGTGTTGGCAGAGTCCATGATGGACACTATACCCCACCAGTCAAGCTGGGGGTGTCGTGAGGGTCCCGCCGGAGGAGCAGACGCATGGTCTACAAGCCGAGAGGGCGCAAGTTCTACCTCGTCGAATTCAGGTTCCGGGGAAAGCGAATCCTCAAGCGCACCAAGGTGACGCACGTTGAGGATGCAAGGGCGATAGAGTCCGCCATCCGCACGGAACTGGAAAGGGGGAACTACGGCATCCTGAAGCCCAAGCCCTCTCTGACCCTTGCGCAGTTCCTGCGGGACGAGTTCCTACCCTACACCGAGGCACGCTTTCGGCAGGCGAAGCCCAACACGGCCATCTATTACCAGTACGGGGCAAAGATGCTCCTTGCCTCCCCGCTGGCGGCCCTCAAGATTGACGCCATCACCGGCAGGGAGGCGGGGCAGTTCATCGCCTGCAATGCCCACAGGAGGCCCAGCACGACCAACAAGGGGCTTGAGACCTTGCGCCGTGCGCTCAACTTGGCGTATGAGTGGGGCAGGCTGGGGCGGAAGCCCCGGATTGCCCTTGCGAAAGGCGCACGGCAAAGGACCCGTGTCCTGTCGCAGGAGGAGGCGCAGGATTACCTTGCGGCATGTGCGCAGCCCTGGCGGGATGTGGCCACGCTGATTCTGGGCACGGGCATGCGGCCGGGAGAGTGCTGCGCCCTGCGGTGGGAGCATGTGCTGCTGGGAGAAGAGGGCGGGCTGATACAAATCGCCGAGGGCAAGAGCAAGGCGGCACGCCGCATCCTGCCGATGGTGCCCGATGTGCTGACCGCCATGAGGGCGAGGCACAATGCGCAAGGGTGCCCTACGGAGGGCTGGGTCTTCCCCTCAAGGTCGATGAGCGGGCACCTGGGGCGCTTTTCCTACGGAAAGAAACACAGGAGGGCACTGGAGATGATAGCCAAGGCGCATGAGATGATGCCTTCCCTCCCCGCCGTCGTCCCCTTCGAGCCTTATTGCCTTCGGCACACCGCGCTCACCCGGCTTGCGCCCCATGCCGACGCCTACACGCTCGCCCAGATAGCGGGGCACGGCTCGATAGCCATGACGATGCGATATGTTCATCCTCAGGCTGAGGCTGTCGAAAAGGCGTTCAAGGGAATGGCGGGACTACCAACCACAGAACCAACCAAGGCGGGGGGCAAGCGGTAGGTCATTGACGCCATGGGGTCGGAGACCAATGGCGTCATCGTTGCAAACCATGTGCTCTCCCAACTGAGCTACAGGCCCATGTTTCCTATACAATTATAGTGGCCGCGAATTAACAATTCGTCAAGCGAAAGGGAATCAAGCCGAGGCGGTTGGGCTTTTATGGGTCATTAGGTTTCCTTGGCTCGGCGCGAAGCCCCTTCGAAGGTTATCCTTCACATTCACGAATCGAAAACCCACCCCTAAAGAGTATTACATAATATAGTGACATCCACGAGCATTTCATGTATACTTCCCGGCATGGGACATCCAGCCGGAGTGAAACTTGATCGAGCGAAGTTAGAGCGGCGTCGTCTGCAGGCGGCGCGGCTCTTGCAGTTGGGCGTGCACGAGGCGGAGGTGGGTCGCCGCGTTGGCGTGCATCGCCAGTCGGTGAACCGGTGGGCCAAACAGTTAGCCCAAGGCGGGCCACAAGCCTTAAAAAGGGCACCGCGCGCGGGCCGGCCGCCGCAGTTGTCGGCCTCGGACCGCCAGCGCATCGTGCAGGGCTTGCAGCGCGGGCCGGAGGCCCTCGGATACCGCACCAGTTTGTGGACGGCCTGGCGGGTGGCAGACCTGATCGAACGCGAGTGTGGCGTCAGGTATTCCACGGTCCATGCCTGGAGGGTCTTGCGGGCGTTGGGTTGGACGCCGCAACGTCCGGCCAGTCGGGCACTGGAACGCAACGAAGCGGCGATTCGTCGCTGGAAACGTGTGCGCTGGCCGGAGCTAAAAAAAACGCCAAAATCCGAGGCCAAACCATCGTCTTCGTCGATGAAAGCGGACTGAGCGAACGGCCCCACCGGGTGCGCACTTGGGCACCACGCGGCCAGACACCAGTGCTCCAGTTCCACTTCAACTGGAAGACGCTTTCCGTCATCGCGGGGATCACCTGGTGGAACTTCTACTTCAAACTGTTTCCCGGGGCCATCAAGGCGCCGCAGATCATCACCTTCCTGCAACACCTGATGCGGCACCTGCGCCGGCCGCTGCTGGTCATCTGGGACGGTCTGCCCGGGCATCGCAGTGCCGCCGTGCGCGACTTCGTCGCTGCCCAAGGCAGCCGGCTCACCCTGGAGTGGCTCCCTGGCTATGCGCCCGAGTTGAATCCGGTCGAACATATCTGGAGCTATCTCAAAGAACACGAATTGCCCAACTTGTGCCCGCGCGAGCTGTGGCTACTGGGTGCCGCTGCCCGCGGGGCCTTGCGGCGGATGCGCCGCCGGCCCACTCTTGTCGCTGCGTTCTGGAAACAGGCCGAATTGTTCTAGGTGTCACTATATTATGTAACGCTCATTAGGGCGGAAGTGTCGACGTAAGCCTCAGTCTTTGTCGCCATAAACGATCTCATCAATCGACTGGCTGGACTGCGGGTTCCCCGAGTCGACCAGTCCGGCATAGCGCATCCAATTGGGCTGGTCCCGCAGTCGCGGGATGGGGAGCGCGCTGCGGATCGCCCGGCGAACGTACTCTGCCAAGGAAATTCCCAACG
>Ga0208037_1000665_pt1 | contig 19227 bp, 13 predicted proteins | sample June2015DPH_13_1_3_FD_184710 | JGI IMG/M metagenome (GOLD analysis project Ga0208037, IMG submission 184710) | Peatland microbial communities from SPRUCE experiment site at the Marcell Experimental Forest, Minnesota, USA - June2015DPH_13_100... | ecosystem: Environmental > Terrestrial > Soil >...
CTCAAGTATGCGCGCGTCTGGGGGCACGGGAAATTTGAGGGCCAGATGGTCAACCGCGATTACCTCCTCGAGGATAAAGACGTGGTCGAATTGCACCGGTGATCAGAGTCTCGAAATGGGCCTGGGGTTCTACCGGGCCGCCGAACAGACTGCTTCAGCGCCAGCTTCGCTCCTTGCTGGCCGCCTATGACGCGGCAGCGCCTCGCTCCCCGGCTTTCTAATGACGGAGCGGACTCCCTGTCTCTTGACAAGCCGAAAAACATAGGCTACAATTCTAGATTGAGTTGTGATGGAACTCATGGCCTTTTCGGAAGGCTCTCATCAGGGGTCAGGAGAACGACTTTGAGGAGGTGTCAGCCGGCGCGACAAAGGTGACGAATCCCGTTGCTCCCTTTGGACAGCTTGTCAGTTGGGATGGGAAAACAAAAACTCAATAACTTTAAAAAGTGAACGAACGAGGCTGGAATGTATATGAAAACAAAGGACCGGCTTTCCACAGGCAAGACAGAACCGCGAATGTTATAGAAAACAAAGGGAGTTACGCGTCAAAAAGCGGGAATGTTATTGAAAGGAAAGGTGGTTAGCTGGTGGTAGGTGGGGCAAGAATCCCAGAAGTGGCAGGCAGAAAGCAAGAGGTAGAAAGCAGAAGGCCGAACGATGCAACGAGCCTTGTCTTGGGTGCAGAACGGCAGATGTCTTGAGCGAGTTGTTGATAAATTAATCAAGTTTCCTGTGAAACCGTTTTGTTTCGGCCATATTATCCTACTTATACTGTACTTTTGTCCGATTATGGCTCTTTTCGTGGACAATTAGTGCGAAAGCTACCTGCTCGGAACGAGAATTGCCCGTGCCAAGAATGTACTCGGGTTGTTAGGGTGATTTCACCCGAAAGCGGGATTCCGGATCCCAAGCTAACTCAAACACAAAAACCGAGAGACAAGTCGGAGGAAAAGGAGTAGAATTTCGCATTCCAAGCTGACTTACACGAAACCGATGGCTCGAGGTTCCCGGCATAGGTCTCTCCGGTGAGCGTCACCGCCCCCGGCTTTAAAGGGTTAAGCTTCTATGAGCATCAACATTGGGTTAGACATCGGCGCTGTCAGTTTTAAGCTTGCCGCCATCGGATCAACGGCGGACGACCGACTATTCCGCAGCCTGAGTGAAAAATCCCAGACATTTTACGGGGCCACGTTTCCCGCCTCCAGCCCTTTCGCGGGGCGGCCGCTGATCCTGTCGAGGTACCGGCGCATTCAGGGCAGCCCCATCCAATCCACCTTCGACCTGCTGCAGGAGCTTTACGAGGACCTCTCGGAAGAAAACGTTGAAGGGATTCGCGTGACCGGGTCGGGCAGCCAACTCATCGCTAAAATCCTGGGCATCTACTTTGAGAACGAGTTCCGCGCCATTGCCAAGGGCGTGCGGACGTTTAACCCAGAGGTGCGCACGATCTTCGAAATCGGTGGCGAGTCCTCAAAATACCTGCGGCTGGACCCGGAAGCGATGGGCAAGCACCTGGGAATCGTGGATTACCAGACCAGTGGCGAATGCGCTGCGGGGACAGGCTCCTTTATTGACCAGCAGGCCACGCGTTTGCTTTACAGCATAGAGGAGGTCGGCCCGGCAGCGTGCGGGGCAAGTTGCGCGGCCCGCATTGCCGGCCGATGCTCCGTGTTCGCCAAGACGGACATGATCCACGCTCAGCAGAAGGGCTACAGCACGGAGCAGATCCTGCGGGGCCTGTGTGACGCCGTAGCGCGAAACTTCAAATCGAGCATCGTCAAAGGCCGGGCCGTGGTTGCGCCGGTGGCCTTCATCGGCGGCGTAGCGCTGAATGCGGGCATCTCGAACGCCCTGCGAGAGTCATTCAAGCTGGGCGAGAACGACCTCGTGGTCCCCGGCCTCTACGCGTGGTTGGGGGCGGTGGGCGCAGCCATGCTGGAGGCTGAGGAATGGCGCAAACGGTCGTTCAAGCGCATTCATCAACTGGGGCAGCATGAGGCCGCCAAGAAGAGCTTTGCCTGCACGGAAGCGCTCTCCATGAAAAACGTGCTCCTGTTGCGGGACCGGGCGGAGAATGTAAGGCCACCGGTGGCTGGGCCGAACGGAGACGGCGGCAACGCCACACCAGACCACCACCCGCTAACGGAAGCAGCAAATTTGAAATCTCAAATTTCAAATAAGATCGAAGCGTACCTGGGAATTGATATCGGCTCGGTGAGCACCAACCTGGTGGTTACCGATGCGGCAGGCAATCTTCTGAAAGAAATCTACCTGTCCACGCAGGGGCGGCCAATCGAGGTGGTTGACCGGGGGCTCAAGGAGATCGAGGCCGAACTCGCCACCTGGCTCGACATTCGTGGCGTGGGGACCACGGGCTCCGGCCGCGAGTTGATCGGCGAACTGGTAGGCGCCGACACGGTAAACGACGAGATCACCGCCCACAAGACCGGGGCCATGCACGTCTGCCAGCAAATGGGCATGGAGCCGGTGGATACTATCTTCGAAATCGGCGGGCAGGACTCGAAGTTCATCCGCATAGAGAAGGGCGTGGTGGTGGACTTCAGCATGAACGAAGCTTGCGCCGCCGGCACCGGCTCGTTCCTGGAAGAGCAAGCCGAGAAGCTGGGGATTTCCATCAAGGAGGAATTCGCGCGCCTGGCGCTTGCCTCCGCGAACCCCGCACGGCTGGGTGAACGTTGCACGGTCTTCATGGAGCGCGACGTCACGGCGCTGCTGCTGAAGGGCGCGGAGGTGGGGGATCTCGCGGCGGGCCTGGCTTATTCCGTGGCCTTGAACTACCTGAACCGCGTGGTGCGTGGAAGGAAAATCGGCAACGTCATCTTCTTCCAGGGGGGAACCGCTTACAACGACGCCGTGGCGGCCGCCTTCTCCCAAATCCTCGGCAAGCAGATTGTTGTCCCGCCGCATAACGGCGTGATCGGGGCCATCGGCATGGCGCTCATTGCGCGCGACCGCATGAAGGACGCCGACCGTCCCAGCCGTTTCCGGGGCTACGACCTCTACCGGGTGCAGTTCACCGCACGGGACTTTGTCTGCCGCGCGTGCTCGAATTACTGCGACATGAAAGAGTTCACCATCGAGGGAGAACGCACCTACTGGGGGGACCAGTGCTCCGACAAGTTCCGCAAGCGGGCGCGTTCCGACCGCAAGCCCATCCTCGAGGATCTGCTCGACTACCGTGAGAAGCTGCTGGAAGAAGTTCTGCTGCCCGCCCAAGGTTCGAGGCCTAGCGTGGGCATTCCGCGCACCATGTTCTACTACGACCGCTTCCCCTTCTGGTGCGCCTACTTCCAGGAGCTGGGATTCGACGTGGTGCTCTCCGCCACGACAGACCGGAAGATCTCCACCCGAGGTGAGGAGGTGGCCGTGGCGCAGCCTTGCTTCCCGGTGCAGGTAGCGCACGGGCACGTCCTGGACTTGCTGGACAAAGGGGTGGACTACCTGCTGCTGCCCAACGTCGTCAACGCCGAAGCTCCGCCGAGCGACGTGGACTCGCACCTCTGCCCCTGGAATCAGACGCTCCCCTTTGTCGTGCGCGCGGTGCCGCAAGTGGAGAGCGCGCGCACCAAGTTGCTGATTCCCACTGTGCATTTCCGCTTCGGGCGGAAGCACGTCGAGAAGGAACTGGCGGGGTTCGCTCGCACACTCGGCATTTCGCGCCAGCAGAGTGATCGCGCGGTGATGGCGGCCTATGCCGCCCAGGGAGCCTTTACGGACGCCGTGCTGGAGGCAGGCGCTCAGGCCCTGGCCCAGCTCAAGGAGAGCGGCGAGCCGGCGTTGGTGCTGGTCGGGCGTGCTTACAACCTCTACGACCGGAGCGTCAACTGCGACATCCTGCGCAAGCTGCGCGCGCTTTATGGGGTCAATGTTCTGCCCATGGATTTCCTCCCCCTGGACTTCGAAGACATCACCGAGGTCAACGCGAATATGTACTGGAACTCCGGGCGGCAGATTCTGGCGGCGGCGCAATTGACTCGCCGCTACCCCAACCTGCACCTGGTCTATATCTCGAACTTCAAGTGTGGACCGGACTCGTATATCAAGTCGTTCCTCGACGATGCCGCCGGCAAGCCCTCGCTGGTGCTCCAGTTCGACGGCCACTCGAACGACGCCGGGTTTATCACCCGCTGCGAAGCCTATCTGGATAGCAAAGGATTTCTGCGATGCCCCTCTTCGACCACCGTCATGTGAGCCGTCGCATTAGCCCCGGGCATCCCCTGGCGGGCAAGACGGTTTACATCCCCACCATGGCGGAAGGCAGTTCCGAGGCATTCGCGGCAGCTTTTCGCTGGCTGGGCATTGAGGCGCAGCCCACCCCGCCCTCCAACGAGCGCACACGCGAGCTGGGAAGCAAGTATACGAGCGGCGACGAGTGCTACCCGGCCAAGATCACAGTGGGTGATTTCTTGCGCGTCATCGAAATGCCGGGCTTCAAGCCTGCGCGCGCGGCGTTCTTGATGCCTACGGCCGAAGGTCCGTGCCGGTTCGGCCAGTACGCCCCCTTCCTGAAGAAAATCCTGCGCGAGGCCGGTTACGGCGACGTGCAGATCCTTTCGCCCACAAGCCAGAATGGCTACGCTGATCTGGGCGACATTACCAACGCCTTCCTGCGGGCCGCCTGGCGAGCGCTGGTCGCAGCAGACACGCTCCACCGTGCCTTGCTTAAGACCCGTCCCTATGAGAAAAGCCCAGGCGCCTCGGACCGCGTCTTCCAGGTGTCCCTCCAAGACTTGTGCCAAACGCTGGAGACGAGTTGCGCGGGCATGGACTGCCAACTCCTGAGCCTGGTCGAGTCGATGATCCGGGCGCGCGAGAGGTTCCGGCGTATCCCGGCCCACTACGATTCAGAAACTCCACTGATTGGCGTGGTGGGAGAGATCTTCTGCCGCCTGAATACCTTCTCCAATGAAGACTTGATACGCAAGCTGGAAAGCTACGGGGCCGAGTGCTCCCTGAGCCACATTGCTGAATGGGTGGCCTACACCAACACAGAGCAGGAACGAAAGCTTCGCCTGCGTGGACGGGTCATTTCTCTGGATATGCTGAAGGCGCGCTTGCGGACGTACATCCAGCATTCCGATGAGCACGCCGTGATCGCCCCGTTCCATGAGGACTTTGTGGGTTACGAGGAGCCGGAAGTCGAGGAGATTATAGAACTAGCCTGGCCCTATTTGCCGGTCTGCGGGGCGCAGGGTGAGATGGTCCTGAGCGTGGGGGGGGCGGCTTATCATGCCCTTCACGGGGCCGACGGCGTCATCGATATCAGTCCCTTCACGTGCATGAACGGAATTGTGAGTGAGGCCATCTACCCCAAGCTCAGCAAGGAGTACGGCGGCATCCCCATTCGCAATTTCTATTTCGATGGCACGCAGTCCGACCTCGACCGTGACTTGGGCATCTACCTCGAACTCGCCCGGTCCTACCACGAGAAAAAGCCTTACCCCCGCAAGTATGCTCCCTACTTCACCCAACCCGTTGCTTGAAGAGCATCGTTTCGGGTCTTGAAGTAATGAAATGAAACTGGGAATTGGAAACTAGAAAATGGAAACTGGAAAATGACCCTCCCGGTTGCCAGTTTCCAGTTTCTATTTTCCAATTTCCGTCTCCTCTATGGCTTCTTCCATTCTTCCCAATCTTTCAAAACGGCCTTGGTCATTTGATGAACGGCCTCCGGCAGCCAGTCCGGCTTGCGTCTACCCAGGTCGCGCCGAACGGCCTTGATTGCGTCCTTGCTCCCGAGGTGGATATTTGCGGTCTCGAAACCCATGGCGTGGAGCAACCGCTGCTCATCTCGCTTCTCGGGCAGGGCGGCCAGTTCGATGCGGGAACAATGAGGCGCCAAGCGGCGCACGATCCACCTACCACGCAGATGCACAAAGGGGTCAAGAACCCGCGCCGCTCTGGTGATGATATCCTCATAAAATATCTTCTGCGGGCCTTTACCTTCATTTGCCCAAACACACGCCGAAGGCAGCATCGCCTTCGCCTCGCGCGCGGCCCTTCCCCCTCCCCAGTCTGCGATCGCCACGTAACGTTCCCGCCCAAGGCTCCCCAGCCCTGCCACCCGATGGGCAACGCGATAAATCAATCCTCGTTCCGGCAACAATTCCTCAAGTGCTTTCCTGGCACTTTTAGGGATTTCGCCCCGAACCGTGGGTAAGGTATTCATCTTTCCCCAAAAATGCACAGGGTCGCGCAGTTCGCCGGTGACAGCTTCGCGCAGCCACTTGTCATTCTCCTCGAGAACGAATGGCTTGCCCCCTTTTTCGAGACCTTCTCGGTAACCGGCCAGAATACTCTTGCAGGCGACTTGCGTAGTCAGCGCCAAATGATTGGCAGCAATGGCTAGGTGTGCGCTCACCGCGAGCCTGACGAGGTCGTTGGTGTAGGCCATCGGATAGGCCTCGTCAAAATCGTTCACGCCCCAGATCAGGCGTCCTTCGACGTCGCGCCACGTCCCGAAATTCTCCAAGTGAAGATCGCCCACGGCCAGAGTTCGCGGCGCCTTGGCAAGCTCCGGACACATCTCCGGCCACCGTTGAGCCCACCGATAGAATGTCGCGCGCAAAAAGGGGAACGGCGCCTCCCCCATCCGGAAGTGCTTCAACGCCAAGTCCGCCTGGACGAGAGTGAGGCGCTCGCCCAGCCATGCTTCGTACCTCTTGGCCGCCTTTTTAATCCTCATTTCTGCATTGTCCCCTATGTCAGCGAAGTGAGCATGACGGGGGTTACTCGCGCCTGACAGCAAGGGGGGAGATTACCCCGGCAGGGAGTCTTTTGGCAAGTCCTACAGGAGAGTTATACTCACCACACTATGAAGGGACTTCCAGTTGGGAAATTGCCCCCCCGCATTCTCCAGGCGCTCTTGGCCCAGTGCCGAGTGTCAAGACGCTCCAGAGTCGTTCTGGGCCCGCGCTTCGGTGAGGATGCCGCCGTAATCGACTTTGGCGCAAAATACCTTATGGCGAAAACAGACCCAATTACCTTCACCTCGGAGCGCATCGGTTGGTACGCGGTTAACATTAATGGCAATGATGTCGCCACGCTGGGAGCGCGTCCGCTCTGGTTCCTGGCGACTTTACTGCTTCCTGAAAAAGCCACGTCGTTGCCACTGGTCCGCAAGATCTTTGGGGAGACGCTTCGTGCCTGCCGGGAGTTGGGTGTGACACTCTGTGGCGGTCACACAGAGATCACGCGTGGCATCGACCGTCCAATTATGGTTGGTCAGATGCTAGGGGAGGTCGGCAAATCGAAGCTAGTTCGAAAGGAAAGCCAGCAACCAGGAGACCTTGTGCTGCTCACTCGTGGCATTGCGATTGAGGGCACGGCCATCCTGGCAAGGGAGAAGCGTCTTACCCTCGCCCGGAAACTGCCGATGAAAACTCTGCGCCATGCTGAGCAGTTGCTCTTGCGTCCCGGGATTAGCGTAGTCCGGGACGCAATGCTCGCGCAACGGCATGGTGAAATCCACGCCATGCACGACCCAACCGAAGGCGGACTGGCCTCAGGGTTGTATGAACTCGCGAAGGCTGGCGGCGTGGGGTTGCGCATCTGGAAAGATAAGGTCCCCGTTCTCGAGGAGACACGCAGTTTCAGCGAAATCCTGGGATTCGATCCCTTTGCATTGATTGCGTCGGGTGCATTGCTGGTGGTCGCGAGTGCGAACTCGACCCCGAAGTTGCTTCGCGCCTACACTCGCCATGGTGTAAGAGCCGCCATCATCGGCGAGGTCAGGGAAGCCGCCGAAGGCATCCAAGTGGTCGAGAAGGACCGGGTAAGCCCGCTTCGGGTTCCGGGTAGAGATGAGATTGCCCGCCTGCTCGAATAGATAAAGAGCAAAAAGGAGGCCTAAGAGCGCTTGGCACGGGCATCCTTTCGTGCTATATTGAGGAAGTGAGCTGAGTCGTTTCAGGTAAGCTTGTGCGCCTTCTTAGGAACGCTCCGGTTCGGATAATGGGGGAAAACTAGGGTCAAGACTCGACGCTTGTGGAGGCCTAGTGACGCCTTCCATTGCGAGTTTGCTCGACGGGTTGATTCCGAACCCGCTTGGCGCAAGTTTCACAAGGCTTACCCCCTATCCCCCTATGAAACCTCAATGAATGCCTGGCTGCAAGTCCTGAATTATCTCAAGACGAAGGTCAACACACAGAGCTACCAGACTTGGTTGAGGCCTACGCGGTTCAGCCACGTAGAAAACGAAGCTATTGTAGTGTGCGTCCCGAACCGCGAGTTCCAAGAGTGGATCCAGGAGAATTACGCCGGGCTCGTCACCGAGGCCTTAGAGCACCTAAATACGGGTTTCAGGGAGATTCGCTACATTTTCGGGGAGAATGCAGAGAAAAAGAGTGCCAACGGTGACGACCCGAAACCTTTGCAGAGGAAACTGGACTTTGATTCCGTCGCCCACCAACTCAACCCCAAGTATACCTTCGACACATTCGTAGTCGGTTCTTGTAACCAATTCGCTCACGCTGCGGCAAGGGCGGTGGCGCAGGCTCCAGCAAAGGCTTACAACCCGCTTTTCCTTTACGGCGGAGTCGGCTTGGGGAAGACCCACCTCATGCAGGCTGTTGGCCACACGATTAAGCATAACTGGAGCGACATGCGGTTGGCTTACGTCTCCTCGGAAGCTTTCACCAACGACGTCATAAACTCCCTTCGATATGACCGCATGGTGTCGTTCCGGGATAAGTATAGAAACGTTGATGTGCTCCTCATGGACGACATCGAGTTCATCTCCGGAAAAGAACGGACAATGGAAGAGTTTTTCCATACTTTCAATGCCCTCTACGAGGCGCAGAAGCAGGTCGTGATTTCATGTGACTGTGCTCCGAAGGAAATCCCTGGTCTGGAGGAGAGGTTGCGCTCCCGGTTCGCCTGGGGTCTGACTGCTGATCTGCAAGCTCCTGATCTTGAAACCAAGAGGGCTATTCTGGCCAAGAAATGCGAAGGGCAAGCGCTTGCACTACCCGACGAGGTCAGTGACTTCGTGGCGCGCAAGATCAAGTCCAGTGTGCGTGACCTCGAAGGCGCGCTAACTCGGCTCATCGCCTATTCCTCTCTGACCGGCGCTGAGATTTCGCTTTCCATGGCGCAGCAGGTGTTGAAGAATCTTGTCGATCTGGGGGAACGCCGCGTCTCGCTCGAGAATATTCAGCGCGCAGTCTGCCAGGAGTTTGGTTTGACGCTCCCTCAATTGAGATCAAAAAATAACAGCCGCCCTGTCGCGTACCCCCGACAGGTTGCGATGTATCTTGCGAAGGAGCTCACCCCCGCGTCGCTACCGCAGATCGGCAGGGAGTTCGGCGGGAAACACCACACGACCGTATTGCACTCTATCAACAAGATTTCGCAATTGCGCGAGTCAGACAGAGATTTGAACAGACTTCTCAACAAGCTTCGCGATAGTCTCAGTTGAAGTTAGCGGCTTTTTTATGACGTATATGATGAGAAAACTTGTGAATCTCTCCCGGCCACCCAATATCGCACGGAAATTCACAGTTTCGCGAATCCTGTGCACAGGGCAAGTATCTGTAACCGGATGTTTGGGAAAGTGTTTCGCACTTTTCCACACTTACACAGCATCTACTACGAATAATCTCTTCTAATAGGATACTAATAAAATGGATTTCTCTATTGAAAAGTCTCAGCTCTTAAAAGAATTGGCCCTTACTCAGGGAGTGGTCGAGAAGAAAACGACCATTCCTATTCTCTCTAATCTACTAGTTGAGGCGGAGGAGGAGATTCTTAGGATTAGCGCTACCGATCTCGAGCTTGGGGTGTGTTGCCACTGCCCGGCGAAGGTGAAGAGCCCGGGTTCGGGGACGATTCCTGCCAAGCGTCTTCTCGAGATCGTGCGATCTCTTCCCGAAGCTGAGGTTCACTTTAAGGCATTGGAGAACCACTGGGTGCAGGTTACGTGTGAACGGTCATCCTTTAAGTTGGTGGGAATGGCAAGGGACAATTTTCCAATGCTGCCGACCCTCCCGCCTGCTTTGGCAACCCTCCCTGCGAATGTTTTTGCGACCGCCATCCAGAAGACTGTCTTCGCTATCTCCAACGAGGAGTCCCGGTACACCTTAAATGGGGGCCTACTGTTACTCAAGCCTGCCAGTGTGACCATGGTGGCAACCGATGGGCACAGGCTTGCCCTGATTGAGCGAGATATTGAGGTTCCGGGGCTTAAGAATGAGTTGAGGCTACTGATCCCCAAGAAGGCTATGGGGGAGCTTGTGAGGCTACTCTCGGAAGGGGAAGGGGAGTTGCCAGTTAGCATATCAAAGGACGAGAGCCATCTCTTCTTTTCTCTTGGCCGGCGACTCTTAATCTGCCGGATGTTGACGGGCCAAAATTTTCCTAATTACGAGGCCGTTCTTCCCCGCGAAAACAACCGCGTCATAGAACTCGACAAGGAAACAATCTCTGCTGCTGTGCGTCGCGTTGCCTTGCTGGCCGACGAACGCTCGCGTGCGGTGCGGATACATTTGGAGAAGGGACAATTGGAAATATCCTCGTCGAGTGGTGAGTACGGTGAGGCCCGCGAAGTACTCGATACGTCCTACCAAGATGAAGCCATGCAGATTGGCTTCAACTACCAGTACCTACTGGATTTCTTTGGCGTGCTGGAAGAGGGTGGGAAGATCAATCTTGAGCTGAAGGATGAGCAGAGCGCCGGGCAACTGCGGCCTGCTGAGCAGGGGGCCTACCGGTATCGGTACGTAGTGATGCCCATGCGGATTTAGCCGCCCGCCGCGGTGGGATGGCCTCTTATCGGCTTTTGGCGGCGCGTGGGTCGGTGGCATTGGGTTCTGAATGACGGAGAGAGTAAGGGTCAATAATTGTGAAGAGGAGTCAGCAGTCAGATTGGCTTGGTGAAGCGGAGCCGGCGGGGAGATTCCTTCTCCGCCGGCTTTCTTGTGCAGGCTGGAATCGGACGGGAGGTTTCAGGAACACGTGAGCAAGCAAAAGCCGGCAGAACCTGATGGAGCCCAGGCTTACGACGCCGCTAGCATTAAAGTGCTTGGCGATTTGGAGGCGGTGCGCAAGAGGCCGGCGATGTACATAGGATCGACGGGCGCCATGGGTCTACACCACCTTGTATGGGAGGTGGTGGATAATTCTGTCGATGAGGCGCTGGCAGGCTACTGCGACCGCATCGACGTCGTCGTCCATAGTGATAACTCCGTGACGGTTATCGACAACGGGCGCGGCATTCCAGTCGATTTGCACATGGAGGAAGGGCGTTCAGCGGCGGAAGTTGTCATGACGGTCCTTCACGCGGGGGGTAAGTTTGACACCAACAGCTACAAGGTCTCTGGCGGCTTGCATGGCGTGGGAGTCTCAGTTGTCAATGCGCTCGCAGAGCGGTTGGAGCTGGAAATATGGCGCGACGGGTACACCTGGGAACAATCCTATGAACGTGGAAAGCCCGTCCAAGATTTGAAGAGGGCGGGCAAAACCGAGCGCCGCGGCACCAAAATTACTTTCCTGCCAGATGCCAAGATCCTCGACGCGATTGACTTCAACTACGATACCTTGGCTCAGCGCCTGCGCGAACTCTCCTTCCTGAATAAAGGCCTTACCATCCGCCTCAAGGACGAACGGACCAATAAACAGGCGGAATTTCATTACCACGGCGGAATTGCGGAGTTCATTAAGCACCTCAACAAGAACAAAGAGGTGCTCCACCCGACTCCGATTTATGCCGAGGCTGACCGCGACAACCTCCACATGGAGTTTGCGCTCCAATACAACGACGCCTACGCGGAAACCGTCTTCTCATTCGCCAACAATATCAACACTGTGGACGGCGGCACGCACCTCTCCGGGTTCCGGTCGGCCTTGACTCGCGCCATCAATCAGAACGGCCAGAACCAGGGCCTCTTCAAGGACGTGAAAGAAAACCTCCAAGGCGAAGATGTGCGAGAAGGCTTGGTTGCAGTCATCAGCGTGAAGTTGCCGCAGCCCCAGTTCGAAGGCCAGACCAAGGGGAAACTCAACAGCGACATCCAGAGCACAGTGGGCAGCTTCGTCTATGAAAAGCTGATGGAGTATTTCGAGAAGAACCCTACCGTGGGCCGCAAGATTTGTGCCAAGGCCGTTGACGCGTCAAGGGCCCGCGAGGCGGCGCGTAAGGCACGCGAATTGACGCGGCGCAAAGGCGCACTCGATTCCGGCGGACTTCCCGGGAAGTTGGCAGATTGCCAGGAGAGAGACCCCGAGCGCTGTGAACTCTTCCTGGTCGAGGGTGATTCGGCGGGCGGTTCTGCAAAGCAGGGGCGCGACCGCCGCTATCAAGCCATCCTGCCATTGAGAGGAAAAATCCTGAATGTTGAAAAAGCGCGCTTCGACAAGATGCTGGGCCATGAGGAGATCCGCGCCCTCATCACTGCGCTTGGCACGGGCATTGGGAAGGATGACTTCGACGTCACGAAACTCCGCTATTCCAAGATCATCATCATGACTGACGCGGACGTGGACGGATCACACATCCGCACTCTGCTGCTTACCTTCTTCTATCGTCAGATGCCGGAATTGGTGGAGCGCGGTCATGTCTATATTGCGCAGCCGCCGCTTTACCTGATTAAAAAAGGCAAGTCCCTGCGCTATATCCGGGACGAGAAGGAGTTTCGGCGCGAAATCATGCGCCGGGCCACGGAAGACCACACCGTCGAGGTGGGCGACGGCAAGAAGACTAAGCTCCAGGGTGGTGAGCTGACCAACTTTCTGATGGCGTTGGCCGAATACGTCGAACTCTTCGACAAGCTTGAAAAGAGGCTTGGCGATGAGCGCCCTATCAATGCCTTGCTGAAAGCCGAACTGGGCAAGAAGATGGAACTCGAGAACAAGGATAAACTCGAGTTGGTCGCGAGCGAACTTAAAGCGGAAGGATTCACGATAACCCTCCGTCTTGACGAGGAGCACAACCTGTACACCTTAACCTTTGCCAGCGAGACGCTTGGCGAGCGAACCATCGATTGGGACCTGGTCTCGAGCGCCGACTATAAGCGCCTGCTTGACCTCTATCGGCGCGTGCGCGATTACGATAAGCCCCCCTTTATCATTGCTACCAACGGCACGCAATTGACCATCGAGGACCGCTGGCAACTCCTCGAGCACGTCATGGCCCTGGGGAAAAAAGCGTTCACCGTGCAACGCTTCAAGGGTTTGGGAGAAATGAATCCGGATCAACTCTGGCAGACCACTATGGACGCCGAGCAACGCGTGCTGCTCCAGGTGAAAGTCGAGGACCATGTGGAGGCAGATTCCATCTTCACCGTGCTCATGGGCGACGTCGTCGAGCCGCGCCGGCAGTTCATCGAAGATAACGCGCTGGATGTGAAGAACCTGGATATTTGACCCCTCTTTTTCAATCGGTAACCCCAACGGCGTGTGAAATCCGTTACAATAGAATGGAGAAGTCTTGTAGCAGCGGCGCCCGTGGAGAGCGCGAAAGTGGTGGTCACAGAACAGGGGCGCAGACGACCCGCAACCCAGAAGGGGAAGAAAACTGCCCAACTTGCCGACCATGCGGCCTTTGGCATGTGGGCGGACCGTGAAGACATGAAAGACGTTCACGCGTGGCTGAAGAAGATTCGCGCGCCGAGATACGACCGCCTGGGCAGACATCGGCCTAAGCCGTAGTAGCGCAAAGAGGAACTGTCACAATGGGTGACCAAGAACTATTCAAGCCGACGCGGGAAATACCCGTCAACATCGAAGACGAGATGCGCAAGTCGTATCTCGACTATGCGATGAGCGTCATCATTGGGCGGGCGCTGCCTGATGTGCGCGACGGGCTCAAGCCGGTGCATCGGCGAATTCTTTACGCCATGTACAAAGAGGGGAACACCTCCGACAAGCGCTACATCAAGTGCGCTGGCGTGGTCGGCGAAGTTATCAAAAAATATCACCCCCACGGCGACGCGGCCGTTTACGACACCCTGGTGCGCATGGCGCAAGACTTCAACATGCGCTACCTCCTCATCGACGGGCAGGGCAATTTCGGTTCGGTGGATGGCGATCCCCCTGCGGCCTACCGGTATACCGAGTGCCGCTTGGCGCGCATCGCCGAAGAGATGCTGGAGGACATTGAAAAGGAGACGGTGGACTTTATCCCCAATTTTGACGAGTCCACGGAAGAGCCCACGGTCCTCCCTACCCGCATCCCCAATCTCTTGACCAGCGGCTCGGATGGGATCGCCGTCGGGATGGCGACCAAGATCCCTCCGCATAACCTGACGGAAATCATTGATGCAACCATCCTCCTGATCAGCAAGCCCAACGCTTCCATTGACGAAGTACTCTCACTCGTTCCGGGTCCTGATTTTCCGACGGGTGCTTACCTCTACGGCAAAAGCGGAATTAAATCAGCCTATGAGACAGGCCGCGGGCAGTTCACCATGCGCGCCAAGGCGGCCATCGAGCGGCCCACCAAAGAAAAGCAACAGATCGTCATCACCGAAATACCCTACCAAGTGAACAAGTCGAAAGTCATCGAGCGCATCGCGCAGCTTGTTCAGGAGAAGAAGATCGAGGGCATCTCCGACGTTCGCGACGAGTCGGACCGCGACGGGATGCGCATTGTCGTGGATTTGAAGCGGGGCGAGCAGCCGGAAGTTGTCCTGAACAACCTCTACAAACATACCCAACTCCAGGAAAACTTCGGCATGATCATGCTGGCCATTGTTAACGGCCAGCCGCGCACGCTCCCCCTAATTGACGCCATCCAGCTCTTCATTGACCACCGCGTGAGTGTGGTGCGCCGCCGCACCGCTTATGATCTGCGCAAGGCCCAGGAGCGCGCGCACATCCTGGAAGGGTTCCTCAAGGCGCTTCGACACCTTGATGCCATCATCAAACTGATTCGCGCCTCCAAGACGCCGCCCGAAGCGCGCCAAGGTTTGATCGCCCAGTTTGAATTCACGGAGCGGCAGGCCCAGGCCATTCTCGAGTTACAGTTGCAGCGCCTGACGGCCCTGGAGCGCGAGAAAATCCAGCAGGAATATGACGACCTTCAGAAGAAGATTGCGCAGTACCAGGAAATACTGGCCAGCGAAAAGGTGTTGAAGAAAGTCATTGTGAATGAGTTAAGGGAAATCCAGAAGGACTACGGAGACCTGCGGCGAACGGAGATTATCGAGGAGCAGGCGGAAATCAAGCTCGAGGACCTTATTGCCGTCGAGGATGTGGTCATCACCGTCTCGCATTCGGGCTACCTCAAGCGCACCCCGCTCAGCATTTACCGCCAGCAAGGTCGCGGCGGCAAGGGACGTCTGGGGATGAAGACCCGCGACGAGGACTTCGTCGAACACCTTTTTATCGCTTCTACGCACAGCTACATCCTGGTTTTCACCAACACGGGCAAGATGTATTGGCTGAAGGTCTATGAAATCCCGGACGTCGGAGCCGCGGGGAAAGGCAAGAACATCGTCAATCTGGTCAACCTCGCTTCCGGAGAGAAAGTCGCGGCGGTGGTAGCCGTCAGGGAGTTGCCGGACGAACCGAAGGACGTGACCATGGAGGGCGCGACTTATGCTGCGGAAGGATACGTGACCTTGGTGACGCGTCTTGGCATCATCAAGAAGACGCGCTTGGCGGAATTCTCCAGCCCCAACTCGCGCGGCATTATCGCCATGAAAGTCGAGGAAGGCGACGCGCTGATCGCCGCCACGCTGACCTCCGGGCGTGATACCATTTTCCTCGCCTCGCATGAAGGCATGGCCATTCGTTTCCCGGAGAGCGACGTGCGCGACATGGGTCGCGCTGCATATGGCGTCTACGCCATGGACCTGGAGAAAGGCGACTACATCGTCGGCATGGAGATCGTAGGCGAGAAGGAGTTGATCCTCTCCGTCAGCGAGAAAGGGTATGGCAAGCGAACCCAGATCACAGAATATCGACTGCAGTCCCGCGCTGGCAAGGGCGTGATCAATCTGAAGACCGTTGAACGCAATGGCAAGGTTGTCGGCGTGTTGAGCGTGAGCGAAGAGTCGGAGGTTATGCTGATCAGCCAGCAGGGCAAGATTACCCGCCTGGATGCCAGCACGATTCGCGAATCAGGCCGTTCCGCGCAGGGAGTAAGGCTGATTAACCTCGAAGAAGGCGACCAGGTCGCGGCGGTCTGCTTGGTCAGCAGCGAAAACGGCGACGACGGAGCCCAGCAGCCGAAACTCATTCAATAGGGGCGGAATCCAATCGTATATGTGTGGGGGCGTGTGAGGGTGGCCCCCTCGTTGTTTCAGATGGTTTTGAGTCTTGGACCCACTGGCGTTAGTCTGTGAGGTAGGTGACAGAGATGGGTGAACGGGAAGTGAAGGAACAAAGACTGCTGGGACAACTGCGGGAGGTGCCGTCGCTGGTGGTTGCCTATTCGGGCGGTGTGGACTCGGCGTATCTCGCCTATGCAGCGCACCAGGCGCTCGGCGACCGCATGCTGGCGGTGACGGCGCTGAGCGCCAGCTACTCCGAGCGCGACCGGCAAGAGGCGCAGGCTGTCGTGGCGCGCTTCAAGTTGCGGCACGAATTCATCACCACCGACGAACTCTCGAACCCCGCCTATCGCGCCAACAATCCTGACCGCTGCTACTTTTGCAAGGACGAACTGTTTGACAAACTCGATGAACTGGTCGCCAAGCGCGGCTTCACTGCGGTGGCTTACGGCATTAACGTGGACGACCAGGGCGACTGGCGACCCGGCCAGCGCGCCGCGCGCGAGCACAAAGTTCTGACTCCGCTGCTCGATGCGGGCCTCACCAAGGCCGATATCCGTGAACTTGCCCGCCGCGCCGAGGTGCCGGTCTGGAATCGCCCCGCTTCCGCCTGCCTCTCCTCGCGGATTGCCTACGGCATAGAGGTGACGCCCGAGCGGCTGGCGGTGATTGAAAGAGGCGAGGAGGCCTTGCGTGCGCTGGGCTTCCGGCAGTTCCGCGTTCGCCATCACGATAACCTGGTACGGCTTGAAATCGCTCCGGAAGAGCTACCGCGCGCCTTGAACCCGGAGATGGCACACCGGTTTGTCGAGATCTTCAAGCCCCTGGGATTTGCCTACGTCACCCTGGATCTGGAAGGCTATCGCACAGGTTCCATGAATTCTCTCCTGGTGAACATTCAGAAGTAGCCGGCATCCTCGTTCCTCTTGAGAGACCGGAGGTCACTCATGTACACTCGCAGTCTCGTCGGAGCATGTCTACTCATGGCCTTCTCTTTACCGGCAAGCGCGCAAAATCAGACCCTTGCCCAGCGGCTTGGATACCCCGCCGATGCCAAACTGCTGGTCATCCACGCCGATGACCTGGCGGTTGCGCACTCGCAGGACATGGCCAGCTTCGAAGCCCTGAACCGGGGCGCCGTGTCGTCCGCCAGCATCATGGTTCCATGCCCGTGGCTGACGGAAGTGGCGGACTACGCGAAGGCTCACCCCGATGCCGACCTCGGTTTGCACCTAACCTTGACGAGTGAATGGAAAAACTACAAGTGGGGACCTATCGCGCCACGCGACCAGGTCGCGTCGCTGCTCGATCCTCAGGGCTATCTTTATTCCGATGCCGGAGAAGCGGTGCGGCATATCAAGCCGGAGGAAGCGGAGCGGGAGGTCCGGGCGCAGGTGGAGACCGCTCTGAAGATGGGAATCCGTCCCACCCATCTCGATTCACACATGGGAGTGCTTTTCACCAAACCTGCCTTGGTGGCGGTCCTCGTTAACGTCGCGCATGAGTATCATCTGCCATTTTTGATGTTGAAGATTCCCGGCACGCCACCTGAAATGTATGCAGCCCTCAAACCCACTGACGTGATCCTGGACCACGTGTTCATGGCCGCTCCGCCTATCAAATCGAACGAGTGGTTGAGCTATTACACGCATATTCTGCAGACTCTGCCCCCCGGGGTTTCCGAGCTCATCGTTCACCTCGCGTACGATGACGCCGAAATGCAGGCCGTCACCGTCGAACATCCGGACTATGGGAGCGCTTGGCGGCAGCGCGATTTCAACGTGCTGACGAGCCCGGAATTCCGCAAGGCCTTAGGGGAAAACCACATCGTGTTGCTGAGCTGGCGGAACCTGGGCAGGCTGCTTCCGAAGCTCTGAGCGTTACTTCGCAAGCTGAGCGGGGTTTTGCCGCCAATCGTTCTCACGGTTGTCTCGGTCATCGTAGTTAGCGTTTTGCTCAAAGATTGAGGTCCGGGGCTGCTGCCTTGACGCAGTTGGCTGGGAGGGCATATGCGATGAGACCCCGGCGGCAACCGACGAACTGCGAATCCCCCTACCGCTGGGCGGTGAGGGCCTCGTTACACGCTCTTGAGTTCCAGGCGCTGGCAGGTCAAGCCGGGTACACGCAAAAGCTTTGTATCGTTGGTAACGAGTTGCGCCTGAAGGCTCAGGGCTGTGGCCGCAACGATCGCGTCTGGCAGCTTGAGCGTATGCTGTCGCCGCAAGCCGATGGCCAATTCTCTGACTTCTTCCGTGAGTTCAACCACGGTCACTTCGGAGAGGAAACTGCGGATCTGGGCTAAGGCCGCGTCATCCAACGAGGGGTAGGACAGCAACTCCATTTCGGAAATGACGGAAACGAAATACAGGGCCGGAGTGAGAGGGTGCGCTAGCTTGCCGCCCAGGAGATAGAGGATCGCGTTGGTATCGAGAACTCTCTTCAAGACCACTCGCTCCGGACGCGCGCCTGGTAAGCCAGCGGCTCCTCATTAAGAGATATCACCCCATTGTAGCGGGAGAGATCGGTGCCTTTGTCTTCCTGCGGTAAATTGAGAGAGCGCTCGATTTTCAGCCAATCGGTGTAGTCGATCTGCACCGCGATGGGCTGCTGCGCCTCGTCCGTGACGATTTTCTTTCGAATTCTTTGCATGGTTTGCCTCGGCATGCCCGTGCTTCTCAGCCCAAAGCAACTGCACACCCATTATACCGCATTAGCTCGAATCGTCGGCCTCATGAGTTCCTCGGAAAAAGCTACCGTAAACTACTTCACGAACTCTTTGGCCACGCGGATGGTATTGGAGTGGATTTGAATCGTGTCCTCGAGTCGGCGAGCGTAGCCGCCCGCCAAGGTGACCGCGACCGGTATATTCCTCCCGTTTGCCTTCTCAAAGACTAAGCGGTCGCGCTTTTCGAGGCCCTCGAGAGAGAGTTTCAACCCCCCAAGTTGATCGTCGCGGTAGGGATCGGCGCCGGCGAGGTAGAAGATCAGGTCGGGC
>Ga0208037_1000680_pt1 | contig 18853 bp, 15 predicted proteins | sample June2015DPH_13_1_3_FD_184710 | JGI IMG/M metagenome (GOLD analysis project Ga0208037, IMG submission 184710) | Peatland microbial communities from SPRUCE experiment site at the Marcell Experimental Forest, Minnesota, USA - June2015DPH_13_100... | ecosystem: Environmental > Terrestrial > Soil >...
GCGTGGGTGGCCCGTTCAATACCTACGCGGTGCTTCAGGGTGTGGACAAGATCGTCCCCGTGGATGTTTACGTGGTGGGCTGCCCCCCGCGGCCGGAAAACCTCTTTTATGCCCTTCTGAAGCTGCAAGAGAAGATTGACGGCATGAGCCTGAGCAAGCGGCCTACCGAGGTCCGTCTTAACGAGAGCATGTTGGAGGAGTTCAAGAAATCCGTCCGCATCGGCAAGGCAGGAACACCGGAAATGGTCCAAATCGCTTAGGCATTTTTCCTTGCGCGGAACTCCAGACCACTCGGAATTACTGAAATAAGGCGCAGGCCCGACCCTTCCACAGGAGGAGCGTACATGGCGGAGTTTGTCAAGTATGCATCCGGCGGGCGCGCAGAGATGAAGAACCTGCCGGCTGAGCTGGTTCAAGCGATTCACCAGGGCCAGCTTCGTATTGTGGACCTGACGCACGACCTGGAAGAGAGGTCGCCGTTTTGGCCGGAGGGCACTGAGCCCTTTCCCTTTCACGCCAAGGCGGTCGCAACATTCGAGCGGGCCGGCTGCTTTGCTCGCACCCTTCAAATTCCTGAGCACTTTGGGACTCACATGGACGCTCCGCTCCATTTCGACCCCAAAGGCGCGAGCTTGGATCAAATCGCAGTGGAGAAGTTCGTAGTCCCTGCGGTGGTTGTGGACGTGACCGCCGCCGCAGCCTCCAGCCCTGACTATCGCGTTACGGTGGCAGACTTGGAGCAGTGGGTGAACGCGCACGGCCCCATGCCCAGCGGCTGCGCGGTGTTAATTCACACCGGATGGGCGTCGCGCTGGCCCTCGCAGGAGCGCTACGTGAACCAGGATGCGCAGGGGCTGATGCATTTTCCCGGGCTGTCCATCGAGGCCGCGCGCTACCTTCTGGACCATGCCCATCCGGTGTCCATCGGGATTGACACGCCGAGCGTTGACTACGGGCCATCGGAGGATTTCAAGGTCCATCACTTCACCATGGCGGCAGGCCTCTACCACCTCGAGGACCTGGCGAATCTCGACCTGCTGCCTGCCACCGGCGCCTGCATTATCGCTCTCCCCATGAAACTCCGGGGCGGCTCCGGGAGCCCGACGCGCGTTCTGGCCCTAGTTGTTAGATTGCCCAATGCCTGAACTCCCCGAAGTCGAAACCGTTTCGCAGGGCCTCCAGAGGCATGCTCTGGGACGCCGCATCCTTGCCGTTGAGGTCCGCCATCCGGGCGTCATTGTTGGGCCGCCGGAGCAATTCGCAGCCGAGATTGAGGGGCGCGCCATCGTTGCAGTGCAGCGCAAGGGCAAGGCGCTCGCCCTCGAGCTCAGCGCCGAAAACCAGCCGCCGCGTTATCTGCTGGTGCGCCTCGGCATGACCGGGCAATTCACAGTCTCCGCGCGCCGGGCGCCACTCGAGCCGCACACACACGTGCTGCTGGCGCTCGGCGAGCGCGAGGAGTTGCGGTTTCGCGATGTGCGGCGGTTCGGCAGGATACGCTCCTGCACGCCTGAGGAGCTGGAAGCCGCGTTCGGCCGACTGGGGCCGGACGCGCAGCAGGTGACCGAGGAGCAGTTCCTGAGCGCCATGCGCGCCCGCCGCGGCGCCATCAAGAGTTGGCTGATGAACCAGCAGTTGCTGGCCGGCCTTGGCAACATCTATGCGGATGAGTCGCTCTTTGTGGCCCGCATCCATCCGCTGGCGCAGCCCGGCCGGGTTTCCGCCCGGAAAGCCCGCCGCCTTTTCAAGGCGGTCAGGAAAGTCCTGGAGCACGCCGTGAAGCTCCAGGGCACCAGCTTCCGCGACTACGTTGACATCGAGGGTCGCCCCGGTAATTACGCCCAGCGCCTGCGCGTTTACCAGCGCACCGGCAAACCCTGCCGTCGTTGTGGCCGGCCGATCCGGCGCATCGTGATCGCGGGGCGCAGCAGCCACTTCTGCCCTTGTTGCCAGCCACGTCCCCGCCAGATTGCCAAGCAGAAACATTAACCTGCCTGTTTTCATATACATTCCGGCTTCAAAGGGATAACTACCTTTATTTTCATGAACATCCCCGGTTCCGTCTCACTTTTCCACAGCGGTCCTTTGTTTTCATAGACATTCCCGCGTCGGTCGTTCAAAAAAAGAATTTTCTTTGCGGTGGATTCTCCAGGGCACGGTCAACCCGCTGCGGCAGGAGATCCGAAGGCTGGTTCTGGCTGATTTTCGACTGAAAAACATTAACCTGCCTGTTTTCATATATATTCCGGCCTTGGACACATAACTAACTTTATTTTCATAAACATTCCCGCTTCACTGCCACTTTTCCACAGCGGTCCTTTGTTTTCATAGACATTCGCGCGTCGGTCGTTCAAAAAAAGAATTTTCTTCGCGGTGCATTCGCCAGAGGGCGGCCAACCCGCTGCGGGGGGACAGTTGACTGTGAAAACCTGCATAAGGACTGTTTCCCGGCTTGCGCGGACTTATCGTCAGCAGGGCGGAGCCAGACGCCCAACGGGCCCTCCTCCCTGCGAGTGTTCCGCCCATTGCCATACGCTACCAATCTAGCCGATAGGTTGGAGTTTGTCAAGTCTAAGCCTTCAATGCCATTTTTTCTCCCCCGGGACCTGTCCAGGTACGGCGCGAAGGGCCGTATACTCACAGGGCCGCCTCAAAGTCCCCGAAGGTTAAGATCCCAAAGCAGCTCTGCGCCCGGCGGATTTCTAACGCCTAGCGACGTCAAATTCGAAGCTCGTGTAGCCCCCCTTGTACTCGCCCACCCCCTGCCGCCTTTCGATTCGCAAACTCCGGTTCGATACCGCACAAAAGGCAGCTTTTTGGCCCCTTTTTGGGGTTTGATTGGGGTTCGTTTGCACTCAAAACCAGTTCGTTTTCAGCGTTTTAAAATGCTAAGTCCTTTGTTTGCACTAGATCGGTAGGTTCGTTTCGCCAAAATAACATCTTTTTACCATTTCCCCGCCTTTTTCCCCCTTGCCGGGTCCCTTTCGCCTTCCCTTGCCGCCGATTGCCGGCGCTCGCTTGCGACAACTCTAGTAGGCTACTACGAGTGGGTGGGCGTGTCAAGAGAAAAGTGCGGGGGACAAAAAGGCAGGTAGCAGGCGTCAGGGGGCGGGTTACGGGGGCCTGGGAAAGTCCGTTATCCGCAGGTTAAAATCCGTCGGCTGACGGACCATTCACCGTCGGCCCCTGCCGGGGCAATTCGAACACGGCTTAACTTAACGCTTACGGGGGCAGGTCCTGGCCCTACACCTATTAGTCCACGGTTCGTGCCGCTACTTCCTTGGGTAACTTCCTTAAAAGAGCCTCGGGGCAAAGTCCTTCAGATCGCGACGCCAGGTCTGCCACTCGTGGTCTGTACCCGGCGACTCGTAGAAAACGTGCTGAATGTTCGCTTCCTGGAGTGAAGTATGCAGTCTCTGGAGTCCCGCACGCATTCTCTCAGGCTCATTTGTCCCGACACCCATCCAGAGCAAGTGCACTTTCTTGGCGAACGCAGCCGGATCAGCAAATACTCCGTTGTAATCGGTCTTGGGATCCAGTTTCCGATCGCCAAGGACGAGCATCCCGCCCGCTCCACTGAATCCGCCAATGTAGGAAAAGAGATCGAGATGATTGAGCGTGATCTGGAATGCCTGCATGCCTCCCATGGAAAGGCCGGCCATGGCGCGGTGATCGCGATCCGAAAGTGTCCTGAAGGTCGAATCAATATACGGAATCAGGACCTGAGTCACATCATCTTCGAACGCCGACGCCATGTCCTGCATGGCCTTAAGCATTTCGGGAGAACCAAAGGGTTTTCCGGTCAGATCGGGCGGAGCCTGGCCCGCGCGCCGGGCATAGCCATACGCCATCACGACGAGCATTGGCTTGCAGCTTCCGGCCGCGATCAGATTGTCGAGGATGAAGTTGGCGTTACCTTGCCGAATCCATCCGGTCTCATCTTCGCCGGCGCCGTGCTGCAAATAGAGCACCGGATAGCGGACTTTGGTCTGCGTATCGTAATTCGGCGGCAGATAAACCAGCGCGTGCCGCCAGGTCCCCGTCACTTTCGAGTAGTACCAAACCTCGCGAACCTGGCCGTGAGGCACATCCTGGGCCGAATAATAGGTGGAGCCCGGCTCTGGAACTTCCACTGCGCTTGCGGGCTTATTTCCACCAAAGTACGCATGAGTGTTGGGGTCGCTGACCTCCGCACCGTCAATGCTCAACGTGTAATAGTGAAAACCGGGAACGAGCGGTGGAGTAGTAATCGTCCAGAACCCGTCCGGTTGCTTCACCATATCCAGCTTCGGCCCGCTCCAGAAATTCAACTTTACCTTCGTAGCGTCGGGAGCTTTCACACGAATTTCAACCCTTCCGGCGTTATCGACACGGGGATAGTCCGCTCCCCACACATTGGTCGCAGATGGCTGAAAATTGCCCGACTCCTGTGCCCAACAAAGACCCGCCATTAAAAGCATCATTATTCCGAGCTGCTTCATGTTTTCTCTCCTCCTATACATGCACTTCCGCACTGTCTCATGTCATTGCTGTACTGAGATCACGGTCACCGACTTGGGCTCCAGTGTTAGAGCCAGCTTTCCGTCTTGCGCCTTCACCGAAATGGGCTTCGGCGCGACCGTGTTGGGTGCGTCGAAGGCGTTCACGCTATCAACCTTAGATGCAGTTAGGGTTTGGCCAGATGCAGACTTGGCCGTGATTCCGGCAAGGTTCGCCTCAATCTCGACCGGTCGACTGGGATCGACATTGGTGATAGCGAGCCACAGCTTGCCTGTTTGGTCCTTCGCCGCAATTGCATCCACGCGCGGCAAGCTGATCTCGCCGTGCGTATAGGTGCCGGCGTCGAAAGTCACGGGCACAAACGTGGCGTCCTGAAACGGCACGTACATTTTGAAGACGTAGTAGGTCGGGGTCAGAACCATCTTCTCTTTGTCTGTCATGATCATTGCCTGCAGCACATTGATCATCTGGGCGATGTTGGCCATGCGCACGCGGTCGGCATGGCGGGCAAAGATGTTCAGGTTCAGCGCAGCCAGAATCGCGTCACGCAAGCTGTTCTGCTGAACGAGGAAGCCTGGATTGCTGCCGGACAATGGCGCGTACCACCCACCCCATTCATCCACCACGAGGGCAACCTTCTTCTGCGGATCGTACTTGTCCATGATCGCTGAGTGCTTGCTGATCAGATCTTCCATGTCCAAGGTGAACTCGAGGATCTGACTGTACTCGGTTTCTCCGAAACCCACGGACGTATACGACGGCGGCCAGTGTCCTACCGTGTAGGAGTGCATCGAAAGGCCATTGATGTCCCAACTCCACGAGTGATGCTGATAGGCCTTCATGATGGCCTCCGTCCAGTCAGTCCACCGAGGTCCATCGCCGCCGGGGCCGACGGCGATCTTCAGCATCTGCTGCTTGTCCTGCTGTTCCGGATTGAAGTTGCGGACAAAGCGGCTGTAGATCTTAAGCTGGCTCAGATAGTAGTCGGGTGTCATGTTGCCGCCGCAGTCCCAGCTTTCGTTACCGATGCCGAGAAAGGTGACCTTATAGAGAGCAGGATGGCCATTGGCGGCGCGCTCCTTGGCCACAGTCGTCGGTTGAGCGGCGGTCATGTATTCCAGCCATTCGGCCGCCTCCTGGGGAGTGCCGGACCCGACATTCACCGAGATGTACGCCTCAGCGCCAATCTGGTCGAGGAAGTCCATGAATTCGTGTGTTCCGAACGTGTTCGGCTCGATCACACCGCCCCAGTTCGGATTGAGAGTTACTGCTCGCTGAGGGCCGACGCCCTTGCGCCAGTGGTATTCGTCCGCGAAGCAGCCGCCGGGCCAACGAACATTCGGAACTTTCAACGCTTTAAGCGCAGTAACGACATCGGTGCGGATCCCGCGAGTATTGGGGATTTTGGAATCTGGGCCGACCCAAATACCTTCATAGATACCGTGCCCGAGATGCTCGGCGAACTGGCCGAAAATATTGCGGTCGATCTTCGCGCCGGCCTTGGACACATCTACGGACAATTCAACTTTCTGCGCGTCAGCAAAAGGCGTGGTCGCGCCTATCGCCATCAGAGTGAAACCGAAAAGAAGCGCGCGGATGACGGATGCGCCCGTGTGAGTCAGAACCATGAATGGCAGGACAAAATGACGACCGAGACGTGAGCTTCTTGTGGACGAGAAAAACATTCTTGTTCTCCATCCGGAATTAACTTTTTGCCGTTCCGGCGGTCAAAAATATACACCCATTTGCGTCCAACCGAGCCCCCTTTTCTCTCCAGGAGCGTCAGGGGTCGGCTTACGGGGGCTTGGGAAAGTAAGGACATTTATGACGCACTACGCTAGAGGGCGATCAATCCGCCACGGCGGGAGGTCCGAAGGCTGGTTCTGGTTGATTTTCGGCCGAAAAACATTGACCTTCCTGTTTTCATATAGATTCGGGCTTCTAGCGGACAACTACCTTTATTTTCATACATATTCCCGGTTTCACCGCACTTTTCCACAGCGGTCCTTTGTTTTCATAGACATTCCCGCATCGGTCGTGCAAAAAAAAGAACGGAAGCATGCACTTTACGCGATGGACCGATTCAGACGATATAGGCCAACTCCCACGCGGACAAATAGCTCGGTTGTTTGCCCGTTTCCAACAGCGTGCTTAGCAAGGAATGTGTGATAGGTTCGTTCCGCCCACCCTGGACAAGCTTGCTTTACCATTGCAGCGTTAAAGGGTTCTGTGAGCTTACCGGAACGAACCGCGGCGTAAATCTCGGAAGCAAACTCCTTCATCGCAATTCCCCCCTGCTCCGGCCGTCCGTCAGACGAAAAAGAATTCTTTCTTTGCGGTGCAGTGGCGGCGATCAGTCAACAGTTCGCAGTCAACAGTCCATAGTGGGAAATTGTATGCAGACTGTTTCTCCGGATCGGGCGAACTTACCGACAGCAGTGCGAGGCCAGCCGCCCAACCGGCTCTTGTCCACGAGAAAGCTCCGTACCTTGCCATACGCTACTAGTGTAGCCGATTGGATGGAGTTTGTCAAGTCTAATCTTTCAAGGCCATCCTTTCTCTCGCCCCGGACCGGCCCAGGTTAGGGGCGAAGGGTCGGATGCGCCAGGCGCGTTTTCCAGGACCGGCCAGTTCTGGTATACTCCCAGGTCTATTCAGGACTCGCAGATCAGGGGGGCGCGCACGGGAGCGGTCGCCCGAGATCCCCGAGTCCTCTGCATCTTCCCGTAGGGAGTCATCCCTATGCTTTTCAAAGCACTCAGCGCTGCGGTCTTCGGCATTGACGCTTATCCGGTTGAGGTCGAGGTGGATATTTCCGCCGGATTGCCCAATTTCACCACCGTGGGTCTTCCCGACGCCGCCGTGCGCGAAAGCCGCGAGCGCATCAAATCCGCCATCAAAAATTGCGGCTTGGAGTTTCCCTTCCAGAACATCACGGTCAACCTCGCCCCGGCGGACGTGAAGAAGGAAGGCTCGGGGTTTGACCTGCCCATCGCGCTGGGCATCCTGGGCACCACCGGCGTCCTTTTGAAAACCGACCTCAAGAACACCTTGTTTCTGGGTGAACTTTCGCTCGATGGCGGCCTTCGCCCCATCAAGGGTGCGCTTTCGATTGCCGCCATGGCGCGTCAGAAGGGTATTCAGCGGATGGTCCTGCCGGTGGAAAACGCCTGCGAGGCGGCGGTGGTAGAGGAGTTGCAGGTTTACGGCCTGCGCTCTTTGCCGGAAGTCCTGGACCTCATCAATGAGACGCGCGAGTTCAAGCCGGCCAAAGTGGATAGCGCCGCCATGCTGGCGCAAGCCAGCCAATACAGCGTGGATTTCCGCGACGTCAAGGGGCAGCTCCATGCCAAGCGCGCCATTGAAGTTGCCACTGCCGGAGGCCACAACATCCTGATGATCGGCCCGCCGGGCGCCGGCAAGACGATGCTGGCCAAACGCATCCCGACGATCCTGCCGCCGCTTACTTTCGACGAGGCTATCCAGACCACGAAGATCCACAGCGTCGCCGGGGTGCTCGACCCGGGCGCGGGCCTGGTGGGCACGCGACCCTTCCGTTCTCCCCACCACACCATTTCGGATGCCGGACTGATTGGAGGCGGCGCCGTGCCCCGTCCGGGCGAAGTGAGCCTGGCGCACAATGGCGTGCTTTTCCTGGACGAGTTGCCGGAATTCCAGCGCAACGTCCTGGAGGTTTTGAGGCAGCCCGTGGAAGACGGCACGGTCACCATCTCACGCGCCGCCATGTCCCTGACGTTTCCTTCGCGCTTCATGCTGGCCGCCGCCATGAACCCCTGTCCATACGGGTATCATTAGTGCTGAACATAGATTGATTGAGTCCGAGCGATTCAACCCGATAGTCGGCAACCCGAATATCGGGAACTAGAGCGGAAAGGACGACTCGCTTCTGGTTCCGAGTCCAGCACTCCCATTCCCCAAGCGCTGCGAAGGCTTCGACAAGCTTTGTCGTATCGAGTGCGGGAGTTGGTGCTTCTCTCATTAGGATATCCTCCGCCACTCGGATGTCTTGGTCGATTGCCGTCAGGCGGCGGTCTCGTTCCTCTCGTCCGATTGTCCCGTCTACAAAACTATCAACCACACGCCCTCGCTTCGAACGAAGCGCATTGATATCGGCGGTCAACTTCTGGATGCGCCGAGCGGAGCCTCGCTGCTCAGCACGCTGCTTTAGTTCCTCCACGCATCGCTCAAGAAAGCGAGGGTTGGTGAGACGGGTTGCGAACAGGTTGTCCAGCACCACCTCCAGCTTTTCCCGCCTCATGTATTTGGTCTGGCACGCATGACCACTACGCCGTCCTTTGCAAATGTAGTAATCCCGGCGTGCGAAGGCAGTATGCACAACTTCACCGCAGGCGGAACACGTCAAGAAACTGTTGTACGTGAACCGCCGCTCAACGTTTTCCTGACATCGCCAATGCCTCGACTGCTTGCGGTCCATAATTCGCTGGACGGCTCGGAAATCGGCTTCTGACACAAGCGGCTCAGCAATGACCGGGATACGAATGACTTCTTCAGGGGCACGCTTCACCTTCCGCCGGTCTGCCTGGCGTCCGTGTACTGCCGGATAACGACCAGCGGCAGAGGTGTCACGTTTTTTGTCTATTACCCGCCAGCCGGTCCAAATTGGATTCCGCAGAATGATGTGCATTCCCCGTGGGGTCACGCCGACAAGTTGTGCGAGTTTCAGATAATTCTGGTTGCCAGCCAAGAACAGCCGGAAGGCTTCACGCACCCGTTCGGCTTCCGGTTTGTAATAGAAGCCACGACCCTTCTCGTATCCAACTGCGAAGGGTAAAACAATTTGGCTCTGCGCCAGTTCTCCCCGTCGTCTTTTCTCCTCTTTGGCGGTCCACACTCGTTCAAGAATCTCGGTCCGCTCCAACCCGGCAATTGCTGCACGTATAGAACCCATTAGACGACCTGTCTTACTGCTGAGGTCTATCGGTCCTTCAGGAAGGTACAACACAGTCTTGGAATCGACAAAAGCCTGGAGCAGGGCATAATCAGCAAAATTCTCTGGCCGCATCAGACGACTGAATTCACGAGTCACGACGCCGTCAATCTCAGGAGACTGCATCAGCCGCATCAAGTCCTGAATTTCTGGCGCTAGGAGGACCGAAGCACCCGAAACGTCTGTGACCTCGATTGAACGGACAATCTCAAGCCCGTGCTGGGCACAAGTTTTCCTGTTTACGACCCGCTGTGCAGGAATCGAAGCCCTGTCGCTTGCAGCTTGCTGCTCGGTGCTGACCCTGATTAGTTCGATGACCTTTTTCACGTTGTTCATCCTGGCAATCCGCAGAGTTGCCGTGCCAATTGGAGCGCCTTGGCGTTGTTACCGGATTGTAAGAGGGACCGCAGTTGGTCGAGAAGCGACTTCCGTTGACGGCTGACTTCCAGGATGGCGTCTACTACGCCAGAAACGACAATAGGGGTGACGACCACTTGGGCGTCCACAAACGATTCTAGCCGTGAGTTAGGCGCTGGCGTGGGATTAACCCCTGGTATGCTTGTGGCTTCCGCTGACGGTATTAGTGGTTCCAAGTTGCTCCCCCTTTCCAAGAAATCATCAAAGGCTAATACTCAAGTTCCAGGATTTTTTTCGGGCAGGGGCAGGAATTGCCGCTGTGGGCCTCTTGCACCCGTCGCCCATTGCCGATGCTGGGTTTCAACGGCATTCCCCCGGCACGATACTCCTCCCCAGGGATACATTCCCCTCAATTACCGTAATACTCAACTTTTGGAACTTTTCTTGGGATTTTCTGGAGCGTCGCAGATTTTTCGAGCGGCACAACAAGAAACTCGGGAGCCATGGGCTGGGAGCTGGCCATCGCTCGCCCAGACGAACAACGCTTCTCGATGGCGTGGAGCGCAAGGACATCCCGGCGTTCTTTACGGGACCGCAGCCGGAAGGGGGCCGTGTAGGTCTTACTGTTGGGCTTTCAGCTTCCATATGCCGTATGTGAATTTCCACTGCCCGCCGTACACCGTTTCAGCCCTACCACTCTCACAGAGCAGGCGGCAGATTCGCCGTTTGGACAACCGGGGCGGTCAGGTGATATCCGACCCCTTGCCCCGTCTCCCGCAGAAAGTCGGGAATTTCACGGTAGACACGCCCGTCGAGAAGGCCGGACGGGCGTCTCTCCTTCCTTAGCAATGCAAATTGCCCGTGCCTTCTCCGCGTATGCATCGTTCGGTTTATGTAGGCTTCCATCTTTATCAGCAAGTAACGCTGCCTCGTCGAAGAAGTGTGCAAAGCCGCGACCAAGTTTCTTACCCTGGTCGGTATGCTTATCGTGCGCCCAACTGGGCACTTCGCGTTTTGAGTGGTCTCCATACGCAACCATCAAGGCGTTATCCACGAGACGACTCTTCTTCGCGTGGACGCACGCGAGTACCGCGTGTACCAAGTACAGTCGTTCGGGAGTGCCATCTTCACTTGCGGTCTCTTTAAGACCGTGACCGCGCTTCCAAAGCCTATGAAGCGTCCCGACGACGACACATACATTGGGGTCGGCAAGACCAATATCTTCCGACGCCGAATGGTGCAGTGTCTCCCACACCGCACCTGGGAACCCCGTCAAATCCAACTCGACTACCGCATACAGCGCCTCTTCTTCCAGCCCACGGCGGATACTTTTTTGCAACCAACTCTTCAACTCCCACGTAGTGTGTCCATTCGGGGAAGTGGCGAAACGGAAGTCGGGTGTTTTGGCACGCCGTGGCTTCACGACCTCGGATTCCAGGACGTTGATTTCAGTCGCCGTTTCGTTGGCGGCGGAGTGGACTTTGTCCACCGTCTCGTCACTGGGCATCGGGACTGGGACAGGGTCGCAGACCTCGGCGTCCTTGGCATCGGGTTCGCCAACCTTGATATCTGTCACGGAGGTTTCGGCAACCTCCGGTTTGTCAGGTGTTGTCGCCTCGGCGGGCAAGGCTTTCTGCCAGCCGCCGCCGTAATGCTTCTTGCGGATTTTGAAAAAGTAGGATGGGTCGCACTCCAGGATGAGGCGGATAGCCTGCTTGAAGGAATCGCAGGGTTGACTCTTGATGATGAGCGGCGACATCCCTTTCCGCTTGCGGTCAGCAATGCGAATCGCCAATTCGTCAAAGACCGGGAAGCGTCCCACGAGCCATTCGTTGATGTAGGTGCGGACGTGATGCCAGACCTCGCCCTGTGCTTCCACTTTGGTGACTAGGGCTACGTCCGAAAGAGCCTTCGCCTCCTTGGTGGTAACCAATGCGAGCAGGTCGTCGGGCGTCCCTTGATTGGTCATCTTTGCAATGTAGTCCCTGTCCCCGAGCGGGACGAGGGCGGTGCTTTTCGTTGCCATATCGTTTCTCCTCCCATTGCTTCAAAACATCCTGTCTTGAAGTTGGTTGGCCAGCGTCTGCTGGCCTCATGGGGAGAAATACTGCGACTCGCAGCGTTTTTTCGCCGCCATTTCATATTTCTTTTATTTGGCGCTTTTTCAACAGGTTAGGGCAATCCTGGGTTTCGGCTTGGTGAATTCCGCAATTTTGGTGGCTTCCGCAGTTATGGATATTGACCGTTAATTCCGTTTGGCGATTAAACGGTCAATGACCTTTCGTCGTGCTGGTCTGCGCAAGTTCGAGAGGGACCACCCCCGCCTCGACAACATGCTGCTGCGCAAGCTGGACGAGCTGCACCGTTTTCACGCAGGTCGGTAACCCGCCCCCTTTCTCCTACCGTTCAGGACCGCAGGCCGCCGCTGCCGGACCGACAGCAGCGTTGGGCGTTCGATTCCCGACCACACCGTGCGGATTCCGGGGCAAGGCAGGATTCCGGGATGAGGCTGGGCGTTAGTGCGGATTTCAATGCGGCCACTTTTGGCTTGTTGCCGGTTCCCAAGCACGATAGCCCGCCCGAGATGCACTCTCCCAAATACCTAATACTGAAAATATTGAATTGTTTTTGAGTTGCCCCCAGGAAAACATCTCTTTCCAAAACAGGAACCTCCTTTTTTTCCCCCAAGGCGCTAAGTCTTCCCCAAAAACCAGTATTACCCGCAGTAGGGGTATGGTTCGCCGTCCCCAGGTCAAGAACAGGAGGTACGCAGAAATGGGAAGCCCGATACCAAGTGATTCAACAACCGAAAACATCGTCACGTTAAGCGGAATAGGACTCAGCCCGGACTGGGTAGAACGAGACAATGGCCCAAACGCAACCCCTGCGGGTATGGGAAAAGCGGAAGCGAACATTGTTCGCCTCGTGACCCCCGGCGAAGCCGACCAAAAAGGCGAAATGATTTCGCCATTATCGCCGTCGCCGGTGACGAAACTTCCCCCGGACTTCGATTTCATCGCCAGCAAGACCGACGACGAGAAAATCGAGTACATCCAGTCGGTCCTAGCCCGGAGCGAGGATGAGGCAATCGCTGTCATCGCTCCTGCGCTTCGGCTTTACGGGACTGCTGGCTCCGTGGTCGAGGCTTATTTGCCTCTCATCCTTGAAGTGAAAAAGCACCTGTGCCGTCCCGGTCGCCCCAAGGTTGACCCGGCGACCGGGGGACGCAGCAAGACCTGGGAGGAGGTATGCAAGGAGCACTTCCACATGAGCATCCGGCGCATGCAGCAGATTCTTGCTAGTCTCAAGGAGCCCACGCCCCTCGGCAAGGGCGGCACCCCGGACCGCAGGCCGCCGATTGACCGGGATGACTACGAGCGTGCCAGGCAGGTCGCCGCCCCAGCCATGACCCTCGCAGAGGCGGTCGTCAAACAGGGAATGGGAGACAAGTTCCCCGAGGCGCTTGAAATCTTCAGGCTGGCGGATGTCCCGGTACCGGACGTGCAGCCAGCCAGTGACCCAGTTCCTGACCCCGACCCCGGCGTCATGGAAGCACTGCGGCAGCGGGTCAACCTGATGGCAGATACACACGAGATAGCGAAGGCGCTGCACGAATTCTTCTCGGGGTTAATCCAACCATTATTGGAGCAGCACCAGTACGGTCCTTCTTCAACTATCTGTGTTGAGGTCTCCCGGAGAGGTTGCAGTCGCATCGGCGAGGGCGATTGGGTGGAGTACAAAGGGGGGGACACTCAGCTCACGGAGCGGGCAGGACGTGACAAGACGCTTGGTCGGGTGGTGGGGATGGACAATATGGGTCGCCCAAGAATCCGCTGGCACAACGGGCAGGCATGGGGCAAGCCATACAGCCTCTACCACAACAACAACGCCTCGTCCCTGCGGGTTCTGTTCGATTTCCAGGCGGCGGCACAATTTCCCGAGGCGTATGGCTCTTACCCGGCAGAGGGTGAAGGTGCCGCAGCGCCTTCCCCCGAGGCGAAGCAAGGGATGAGCGAGGAAGCCAGTTGCCCGCTTTCCATGGATGCTCCCGAGCCGCCCAGCGACGGTGCCGGAGTGCCGACGGCGGATGCAGCAAGGAGGGAGGAAACGGCTAAGCACGAGTGCCCCTTGAGCGACCTTGAAATCATCATGAAGTGGAGCCAAACCAATTGGGGAACCGCCAAGGACATCGTGGCGCAATGCCCGGACCTTGCCGAGAAGAGAGTCAAGAAGGTCGGTGAGATGTGCGAGCAGCTCGTCGCCGAGGGCAGGCTGAAGGCGACCGACGCACCCGGCCTCCACTACATAGGGCAGGCTGGGGAATACTATAGGGAGCTGAGGAAGAAAGGCGTCCGAGAGGTGTGGACCGGAAGCGGAAACTCAAGACAGCGCGTGCTCATCTGATATGGCGAAGAAGGGAGGCACCGATGGGAATGAGGAAGAAGGCAGACAGACCCTCAGTCCGCCTCACAGCGAATCCGGGCCTTTGGCTTCCCCGCCAGCCGCAGTATTACCTGCTTGCAGCGGGGCACGCCCTAGCGGGGTTCCTTCCCCGCTCCTCCAACGACCCCAGCCCGCTGCACGGGGCGCAAGAGCGGACCGCACGAAGTTCCCGCAATCCCCATGGCGGCTGCGATTTCCATCTGCGTCATGGGTCCGTTCGCCTTGAGGCCTGGTCGGGTCCCCCGGAAGGGGACGGGTTAATTGCAATCATTCGTCAAGCTTCAGGGTTCTCGATATCTTCAATGGACTTGTCCGGTTCAGGTTGGCTGATGCTGAAACCATCCTCGTCCTCAAGAGCCTCAATCCAAGACTTGGAGGGGGGGGCGCCGCCGTCAGGGGGGGTGGAGACAGAATCCTTCTTAACCCAGGCACGGCGATTGCCACGGGCCTTTCCTGCCTCAAGCCTGTCCAGCCATTCCTGGGCATAGCCCTTCACGACGGAGTCAATCAGGAGTCCGACAGGACTGGCCTTCCCCTTCAGCTTGGCGGAGACCAGGGTGGGTGAGGACAGGACTTGTTCTATCAAGAGCTTGCTGTCCTCACTGCGGAGCAGGTTACAGAGTTTCCCCATGGACCCATTGGGCTTCTTGTCTCCCAACAGGTTGAATATTCTGTTGGCCTGTTGTTTTAGTTCGTCAGACGGTGACACAACAGCAGCAGGCGCAGCCGAAGGCTGCTGTTCCTGCACGCTCTCCTGCTTGTTATCAAGCAAGCTATCCTGCAAGATATTATGCTTGCTTATGCTTGTTCTCTGCACACCTTCATCCAAGGCTTCCTCCACACCTTCCGCCACACCTTCATCCAAGGTTTCATCCAAGGCTTCAGCACGGACACCCTCCAGGTATTCCCTGTAAGTTATTGTGGCGTGCTTGTTTATCATGCAGCGCTTCGTCACGGACTCACCTGTCTCCTCATCTACCTTGGTTATCTGGGCACGGTAGTTGTGGATGGTGACTGGATAACTCTTGTGGGACCCAAGAGTCAGGTGCCTTTTTATCTCTCCCATCTGTTCCCACCTGACCAGGGCATCCTGGTAGGTGTTCCTGTGGTAGGCGTCGTTGGATGCAGTGGCGAGGCCCTTGGACGATACCTTCTTCACATACCCGTTGTCCCATCCTGACCAGGAATAAAGCATCACCATGGTCAGGAGCATGGACCCCGTTATCTCGCCGTCCATCATCATCTGGACGTAACGCTTGGGTATCCGTACTTCAAGGTCTGGCTGGTTCCCGTTCATGCGGTCCTCCACACCCTAATCCCTTCCGGCAATGTGCGCACTGTGAAATGCTTGTTGTAGCGGACCTGCCTGTATGAGATGCAGGACCGCAGCGATACCCGGTTGACCGTCAATGGAAGCAGGGTTGATTCCCCTATCTGGAGGTCATCGAGAACTCCATACAGACCACGCCGGGGAACCCTGACTCCCGTTTCAATCTTTTCCATAACCATAAATCTCTTCTCCAAACTGAAAGTTTCTGTCTTACAACCATGGATTTGGTAGTTGTGAAATTTGGCGAGAAAAGGCGAAAGGCACGGGGAACAGAAGGCGAAAAAACGCAGAATCGCCAATGAAAGGGCATCAAAATATTTATTTGGTTTGGGTCAACAAATGGCTACCGGTGGACTGCGGCGACGGTCCTGTCGGGGTCCCGGCAGCCCTCAGGGCCTTGCGGTCATATTGGAATCGTGCCCTGCGGCCGCATTTTTGCGGATGCGCTCAAGGTCGTCGACCCCACCGTGCTGTCGGCTTCATGGTCACGCTGAAATTCGACGACGAGAGAGAAGGTAAGCAATATCTGCCGCTGAGCTGGCGCACGGCTGTAGCCGCCGCTTTGATGCGGGGATAACCTCCAATCACGGTTGACCACAAAAAAACAACTACGTGCCCCAATAATGGGGGCAACTTCCAAAGCCTGGATTTCAGCTCCCGACTTTCTTGAATGCGAGGTACGCAAATGGGCACGATGCTCGAAACCATCCAAAACGTTGTCATCCCCGAGCCGGAACCGGAGGCCGAGGCCCAGCCCGTCACGACTCCGCCTGAAGACAGCACAATCGAAAACCAGTTGACGCAGGAAATCTCCGAGCTTTGGTCGAATCACACCCTGCTGAGCGCCAGCCGCAAGACGACCGCCAAAGAATTGCGCCAAATCCGTGCAAGACTGGCCGAGCGTCTTTACGCTATGAAGAACCTGCTTTCTCATCCCGGTCGTGGCGGCGAATGGCGGGGCTGGCTAAGGGAACGTAGAATCCCGAGGTCGACCGCCGACCGCCTCGTCAGCCGTTACTCGGAGACGCTTTGTGTCGATAGGGAAAATGTGCCCAGTGGGGCAATTCCCGAACCCAGTGAGGCTGATATCGAACGGTTGTTCAATTCGCTCTGGCCTCGCCTGGAACGACGGCTCCCTACGCCCCGGTCCGTTTACCATTTTGTCCGGTGGTTTGTCGGAAGTTTCGGCCTCCCCTATGAAATGCACAAGAACGGGCTATTGGTGCTCTACCCAGGAGTTGAAACCCCGAGCGCTACCGCCACTGCGGTAATGACCGAAGCGGTCGCTGCATCTGGCGATGGCGTTGGAAAAAGCGGCGAAGTTGTTCAGTAGCCAGGTGGGAGGCCAGGACAATTAGTGGTGGACATCCACAACCGCAGAAAGCCAAAGAAACCCCTCTGTGGAACCTCCCATCGCTGCCATCCAGGGTCGCCCCAGCACTCTCAACGACCCGGAAACGGCGAAGGTAAGTCCTAGCCGCACCAGCCCCCGACCTGCCGGATGAAGGCGGTCGCATCGCGGACAAGGTGCGCCGTCGATCAGAGCCTGCCATTAGTCCGTCGGATTCTATGGACGAATCCGCTGCGGCCAGGAGGACCAATGTTGAGCTCGACAGCAACTCAGGCAGATGAGACCTGCGGCTCCCCAACAAAGCTCGCGAGATGCCATTTTGTGTGGGCATGGCTGCCGCCCAAAAACGGCTGGCGACATTGAAAGGCACGGCTGAACCGGATCCCCGAACCCTGACCGACTCGGGCGCCTTCACTGCGAACGAAATGCCCCTTCTCCTCACTCGGCATCTTCTGAACAAGGCCCGCACACATAAGCCAAAGGAGTTGATGCTCGCTCCCACATATGTCCGCCTGAACGGAAACAACTTGGTAGAGGTTCTTGACTGCTCCGAACTAACGACCGCCATGGGTCTCGATAAATTTCAGTATTACACACTGGGAAGTGCTCGCTGACCCGAAGCAACAGCCAGAGAATGGCCGATCAGGAAGCTGGCCGAAATGATGCCCGATGGCCGGGGAACCGATCAGAATCAACGCGAGCCATGATTGGGAGGACACATGGACGAGAAAGAACTGCGGGAGATGCAAAATGCAGAAATACGCCGCCGAGAGGGCCTGGAGGATGCGACCTGCACCGACCCGGCCTGCAACGGATTCAAGTGCAACAAGAGGTACCACCTTATGGCATACCTGGGAAACATGATAGTCGCCAACCTGGCAGACGACGAGAAGAAGGATGTGGGGAAGGCGTCTTCCGTGAAGTCGCCACGCCCTGAGGACACGGCGAAGCGGCGCCCGCCAAACTGCTCGGAATGCACTGACTCCGAGCAGGCCGCCGTGCCAGCAACCGAGCCAGCAACCAAGGCAGCCGAGTTCGTGAAGCAAGTCATCGCCACCGACATGGGCTAGAACGGCGACGCCCTCATCACCATGAGAGACCATTCCGTCATCCGTGTGCATGACCTCAGGCACGACGGTGTCGCGCTCAGGCCTAAGGATTCGCCAGTAACCGTGAAGGCACACGAATGTTGAGACAGGGTTCCCGAGGAGGCGCTGCCTCAAGCCTTTTACGGCTCTTCGCCGCTTGGACGAGCCAACTGCCGGTGCCAGAAGAAGGCTTGAGTCCGCAGGGCGGGGGATCGCAGCTTGCTGGCGGCTCCCTGATCTGCATGCCCGTTCCAATGAAGGTGCTTGGGATCGCCAGGCGCTTGTCCGACTCCCGCTTCGACTTCGGGAGCCCTATGACCATCTCCTGGATGGCCTTCCCCTCGTCATCGATGCAATGGTCCGAGTGGCGGACGGACCATCGCCCGATCGCTGCCGGTCCCAACGTCTGGGCTGGAACGCTCGAATCACCACCAGCAAACGAAAATATTTAATACGGACCCCTCTTAATAGGAGGGTATCAATATGGACTTAAAGGCAACGAACGCCCGAATCGGGGAATACATCGAGTCGCACCAGTCGGAGACCTACGCCCAGATAGGCAGCACCCTGTGCCTCAGCCGCAGCCAAGTGACCCGCATCGCCAAGCAGCAGGGCATCAAGCGGCGGCCGGGCAAGAGGTCTTCCGCTCTGGAGGCGGCTATCGCCGCAATCGAGGCGGCCAGCCCGAAGCCGGACTGTGCACCGGCGGGCGAGGCGGCTACTCCGCCGATGGAGGCGACTCTCTCGAGCACGCCTGCCACGCCGTCGGCGGAAATTGCGGTCGTGTAGATAGGCATCGGGGGGGGGGCGGGGGG
>Ga0208037_1000685_pt1 | contig 18823 bp, 15 predicted proteins | sample June2015DPH_13_1_3_FD_184710 | JGI IMG/M metagenome (GOLD analysis project Ga0208037, IMG submission 184710) | Peatland microbial communities from SPRUCE experiment site at the Marcell Experimental Forest, Minnesota, USA - June2015DPH_13_100... | ecosystem: Environmental > Terrestrial > Soil >...
TGGCACAGTCGAATCCCAAAATCGGACACTCCGCACGTGACAATTGCTTAGGCAGATCCCATAACTCCTTCATATCGAATGAAGTATATATGTTCGGCGATTGGTCCACTTCTTGCGGTGTTGAAAGTTGATGGCTAAAAGCTTGCCAACTGCTGAGGTGTTCCAATGGAGACTCTGGTGCTAGATCCTAAGAAAGGCCGAACTTCTGCCACCGCGCGAATCTTGATTGCGGATGACCAGCCGGATGTGGTGGAGGCCCTTCGCTTTCTGCTCAAAGGGGAAGGCTACGAAGCCGAAGGAGTGAACTCCCCGGCAGCGGTCTTGCAGGCTGCTGCGACTCAGAATTTCGATGTTCTGCTGCTGGACCTGAATTACACTCGAGACACCACCTCGGGCTTAGAGGGCCTGGATCTGCTTTCCCGCATCAAGGCCTCGGACAGCATTCTGCCCGTCGTCGTCATGACGGCCTGGGGCAGCGTTGAGTTGGCCGTGGAAGCCATGCAGCTGGGGGTCGGAGACTTTGTCTTGAAGCCGTGGAACAACCGGCAGCTTCTCGAAATCCTGCGAACGCAGATCGAGCATGGAGCATCTCGTCGCCGGGAGTTGCAGGCCGAGCAGCGTGAACTGGAAGACGTGGAAGCTGTTCAGCGCGGATTTCTCCCCAAGGAAATCCCACAACTAGCGGGGTACGAGATTTCGGGCGCGTGGTGCCAGCGCGCGTTGTGGGTGGCGATTATTTTGATATCTATGCGTTCAGCGAGATCAAACTCGCTATGACCATCGCCGACGTTTCAGGCAAGGGAATGTCCGCCGCGCTCCTGATGTCCAACTTGCAGGCGGCGCTCAAGGCCACGGCGTCCGAGCAGGTACAGCCCGAGCAACTCTGCGCCAAAGTCAATCGGATCATTTACGGCAATGTTTCGCCGGGCAAATTCATCACTGCTTTTTATGGCTTGCTTGACGGCTCGTGTAACCGGCTGGTCTTTACGAATGCGGGGCAGAATGCGCCGATTCTGGCGCGGCGAGATGGTTCGTGGCTCCGCCTTGTCGAGGGCGGCCCGCCGCTGGGATTATTCCCCGATTGGAACTATGGAAGGGGCGAGGTTCAGTTTGCCGCCGGTGACCGGCTCGTGCTTTTCACGGATGGAGTGACAGAAGCCAGGAGCCCGGACGGGGAAGAATTCGGCGAAGAACGCCTGGTCACAGTGCTGTTGGAAAACCGCCGCCTCAGCGCGGGGGAGTTGCAGGAAAGAATTCTGGCCGAGGTGGCCAAATTCACTGGTGGGCGCTTCGAGGACGATGCAACGCTCGTCGTTGTTGCAGTGGCCAGTGAGAAGAGCAGTGGCTAGTGGTAAGTGGCTAGTGGTTAGTGGCTAGTGCGAGTAGAGCAATGGTGGGTGGCTAGTGGCGAGTCCTTAATGCCCAGGGCTTATCTCAGTAGCAAGCTGCGGTTCGTCGAGGAACGATACGAGCGAGATCAGGATTTACTTCTTACGGTGCGTCTAGCCACTAACCACTAACCACTAGCCACTTCGGCAATGGAAGGAGTGTCATGACAACATTCATTCAGGATTTGCGCTACGGCCTGCGGATGCTGGCCAAGAATCCTGGATTCACGGCGGTTGCCGTGCTCACGCTCGCGCTGGGCATTGGCGCCAATACGGCTATCTTCAGCGTGGTGAACGGCGTGCTGTTGCGGCCGCTGCCTTACGCGGACCCCGGGCGGCTGATGACGGTCTACGAAACGTCGCGGGAGTTCGGCCAAATGTCTGTCGCCTACCCGAATTTTCTCGACTGGCGCCGCGAAAACCACGCTTTCACGGACATAGCTGCCTACCGCGGGGATGACTTCAACTTCACAGGTTCCGGCCAGCCGGAGCATCTCAGGGGTGAATTCGTCTCAGCCAGCCTCCTGCCCGTCCTGGGCGTGAATCCGTTGCTGGGCCGCAACTTCATGCCTCAGGAGGACCGGGAGGGTGCGAGCGGCGTAGTGATGCTCACCTATGGTTTGTGGAAACGTCGATTCGGCGCCGACCCAAACATTCTCGGCAAAACCATGACCCTGAATGCCAGAAGTTACAAGGTGATTGGTGTGTTGCCCTCGGACTTTGGCTTCCGTAGGCGGGCCGAACTCTATGTTCCCATCGCGCAGTATTTATCCATCGAGCTCAATGATCGTGAGAATCATCCTGGGCTAAACGTGGTGGGCCGGCTGAAGCCGGATGTAACCATGGCCGCAGCCCAAGCCGAGATGACCTCCATTGGCCGCGCGCTTGCCCAGCAGTACCCGAAGACAAATGGGGGGCACGGGGTGGCAGTGGTCGAGATGAAGGACGATATGGTGGGACACATCCGGCCCACGCTGCTGTTGTTGCTGGGCGCGGTGGGATGTGTGTTGCTCATCGCTTGCGCCAATGTCGCTAATCTGCTGCTGGCGCGCTCGACGGCCCGAAGCCGCGAGTTTGCGATTCGTGTGGCGCTCGGCGCCGACCGCCCACGCGTGGTCCGCCAGCCTTTGACGGAGAGCGTACTGCTCGCTTTGGGCGCCTCCGTGTTCGGTTTGATGCTCGCGGATTGGGGAACTCGCCTCGTCTTGGCGGCGGTGCCCAACAGCTTGCCCCGCAGCCAGGAGATCGGTCTCGATCCCCACGTGCTCCTCTTCACACTGGCGCTTTCGGTTCTCACCGGCGTCCTGTTCGGCCTCGCCCCAGCTTTTCACAGTTCGAGTGTGAACCCGCAAGAGTCTCTGAAGGAGGGCGCTCGCGGCAGCGGTGGAGGACGTCATCGCGCCGAGGGTGTCTTCGTCGCCCTGGAGGTGGGCCTGGCCGTAGTCTTGCTCGCGGGCGCCGGATTGATGATTCAAAGCATCTGGCGGTTGTGGCGAGTTGACCCCGGATTCAACACACGCCACCTCTTGACGACGCAGGTGGCGCTCTCGCCAACTGTGATGGCCAGCCCGGCAGCCATTCGGCTCGCTTACCAGCAGTTGCTCGATCGCGTGGCGAGCATCCCAGGCATCCAGTCGGCTTCAATTGCCTCGCTGATCCCCCTGAGCGACAGCGACAGTGAGATTGCCTTCTGGCCGGGAAGCGGGCTCCAGCCTCCACAAGACCAGATGTCTTCGGCTATGTTTTACATCGGCACTCCCGACTACCTCCGCGTGATGGGCATTCCCCTGCGTGAAGGACGGTTTTTCACGGATCAGGACACGCTCGCCTCAGCCCCGGTGGTGGTGATCGACGACGTCATGGCCAAGCATCTGTTCCCCGGCCAGGACGCGGTCGGCAAGCAGTTTAGCTTGATTGAGCTGGGGCCGGTCCAGATCGTCGGCGTCGTCGGCCACGTGAAGCACTGGGGCCTCGATTCCGACGACACGGCCAAGATCCGGGACGAAATCTACTTCCCCTTCATGCAAGTGCCTGACAAGTTCATGCCGGAAGCCGTGGCGGGTTTGACCCTCGCCTTGCGCACCGCTCCCGATCCCTTGAGCGTGGTCTCGGCCGTGCGGGCGCAGGTCGCCGGGCCGACTGAGGACCAGCCCATCTTCGGCGTCCAGACGATGGAACAGATCATTTCGGATTCGCTCGCCGAGCGGCGCTTCACCCTGCTGCTGCTCATCATCTTTGCTTCCACCGCCCTGGTGCTGGCCGCGGTGGGAATCTACGGCGTGATGTCTTATGCGGTAAGCCGCCGCACGCATGAGTTGGGCGTGCGACTAGCACTTGGCGCGTCACGCCGCGAAATCCTGAGGCTCGTCGTAGGGGAAGGGATGGTGCTGGCGGCGATCGGAACTGTGGTCGGCTTAACGGCCGCGCTCGGACTGACGCGTTTGATGGCGAGCTTGCTGTACGGTGTCCGACCAGCGGACCCGGCAACGCTTGCGGCAGTATCGTTGTTGCTGGCGGGAATTGCCCTCCTTGCTTGTTACATCCCCGCGCGACGCGCGACCAAGGTTGATCCAATGGTGGCGCTGCGGTATGAATAGGTGTCAGGTGTCGGGTGCCAGGTGTCAGGTTATAGGGAACAGGGAACAGGGAACGGGTTTCGGGGTCCTGTTCCCTATTCCCTGTAACCTGACGGCTGACAGCTTGCGAAGCAACGAAGCTCTCAGCTTGCAGCCGGCAGCGGTCTGCTAGATAAAACTTGTGATCGTCCTCCGCCACAAGGTCAGAATGCCCGGTGCTTCGCCGCGAATCTCTTTCGGCCAAGCAGAATCGCGGCTACAGGGGGCGTTTTTCGATATACTGTGAAATCATCTCACGAAACTTATGGCTTGCTGGCCACGTATGAATGAATCGAAGCCTGAAAGGAGCGCAAATCGTTATGAAGCTGCTAACAATCCGTAGTCTGGCCTTCATCCTGGGGGTGGGGGTCCTGGCTATTTTAATCCAAACTGCCGAGGTCTGGGGTCAACAAGCCGCAGGCCCGCGGCCGGCGGGAGACGCCGCGAAAGTGGTCGACTTTAACTATACCAAGACCCACTCATTTCCGAATATTTTCGATTCTTTCTCGCCCCTCTACGTTCCCCACCCAGGAATGGAGAACTCTCCGCGGTTGCGCGACCTCATTCGCGAGGGGAAGCTATGGCTGTCCCTTGAGGATGCCATTGCGCTAACACTCGAAAACAATCTGGAAATCGATGTAGCACGGTTCACGATACCTTTAGCGCAGGCGGATTATCTCCGTAGCAAGTCAGGTTCGGCGGCCCGCGGCGTGACGGGCGTTACTACGATCTCGACGGCGCTGTTTGCGGGGGCCATCGGCTCGAGCACGACCAGCGGAAGTAGTGGAAGTAGTAGCGGCGCGGGCGGCGCAGGCTTCTCCGGCGGCGGTGCGCTGAATGCCGGTTCTGTTGGGTGCTGCGACCCGTTTGCCGGTTTCTCCATGGGTTGGAACCAGAACATCACCCCCCTTGGAACAATCGCCCTCACGGGTGTTGCCTCCCTGACCAACCAGCAGACAAGTTACTCGACCTATTTCGGTCAGGGTTTCATGACAGGGACCAGTTACGTGGTCGCATTGTATGGAGATCGCTCCACCACCACCGCCTTGACTTCGCTGCTCAACCCGCAAGTACCCTCGGGCATGATTATTACTTTGAGTCAGAACCTTCTGAGTGGCTTTGGCTACCGTGCTAATGCTTCGTCCCTGCGCATCGCAAGGAACAACCTCCAGTTGACCGACAGCGTATTCAAGCAGCAGGTCATTACCACCATTGCTCAGGTCGTGAACCTGTATTCGGACCTCCTTTACTACCGCGAGAACGTCCGGGTGGCTGAAGAAGCGCTCAAGTATGCGCAGACGCTCATGAAAGATAACACGCGCCAAGTGGAAATCGGGAACTTAGCGGCGATCGAGGTCACCCGCGCCAAGTCAGAAGTGGCTGCCCGCCGGCAGGACCTGATCGTTGCCCAAACTAGTTACCATCAGCAGGAAGAAACCTTGAAGACCGCGCTCGCCAAACATGTCGATGCCGACATGGCGGGCGTAGCAATCGAGCCCACTGATAAGCTGCCCGAACCAAGGCCCAATGACATTCCGCCGCTCGAAGAGGCTCTCACCGAGGCGCTTAAGAACCGGCCGGAAATCGAACAGGCCAACCTGAACATGCGAAACCAGAACATCACAATTCAGGCGGTCCGGAACAGATTGCTGCCCACCTTGAACGTTTTCGCCACCTATGCGCCGACGGGACTTTCGGGGCATTTCCTCTGCGGAGGCAATCCCGCCTATGAGCCAGCCTGTCCCTCGGGAGTAACGGGCTATCTACCGGGAGGGGCTTCGGATGCGCTCTCGGAAGTCTTCCACAACAAGTATCCCAACTACTCTTTCGGAGTCAACCTGTCGATTCCCATTCGCAACCGTGCCGCTCAGGCTGACGAGGCGACGGCCCTTATCCAGGAGCGACAGATGCGCGTTAAGTTGCAGCAGCAGATAAACCAGATCGGGCAGGATGTGCGCAACGCGGTGATCGCTGTGACCCAGGCCCAGGTCCAAATCGACGCGGCCAAGGAGGCAACGGGGCTTGCAAAGGAAACCTTGGAGGGAGAACAGAAGAAGTTCCTCTTAGGAGAATCTACGCCGTTTCTCGTCATCCAGGCGCAGCGAGATCTGGCAAATGCAGAGGGCAATGAAGCTAAGGCGCGCTCGACCTACGCCAAGGCGCTAACCCAGTTTGCACAAGCCACAGCCACTGTCCTGGACAAGTACCATATTGAAATAGCTGAAGCCAAGAGCGGACAGGTCACTCGTGCGATGAATATCCCGGGCACGCCAACTTCACCCTGAGCTCAGTGAAGTGTGTTGAGGGTGGGGCAAGCCCTACCCCTACAAGTTGTAGGGGGACGGCTTGCCGTCCGCTCCGGCTGTTCGATCCCTTCTGGGCGCAACCGACCCCTCACCCGGCCCGCGACGGCTGGTGAAAGCGCCATCGCGGTCCACCCTCTCCCCAGGAGAGAGGGCAAAATGCCTTTTCGAGAATAGGGAACAACAACCAGGGACTTTGAAACCCGTTTCCTGTTCCCTATTACGGTTGGATGAGGCCTTTCTTGACAGCGAAGAGGACCAGTTCCGCTGTACGGTGGAGATTGAGAGTCTCCATCACGCGTGCGCGGTGTACGGCAACTGTATTGACGCTGATATTAAGTAGCGTAGCAATTTCCTTGTTAGATTTTCCCTGAGCGATTAGCTGCAGGACTTCCTTCTCGCGGAGCGTCAGCTTTTCATACGGATCCTGGCTCGTACCTTGGAAGGTCCCGGCCTTCATACTCTCCAGGACAATATGGGAGACGCCGGGGCTGAAGTAGGCTTGGCCCTCCGCCAGCGCCATGACGGCTCGCGTCAGATCGACCTCGATGGCGTTCTTCAGGATATAACCCTTGGCGCCCAGCTCGAACGCCTTGCGCACATACGCTTCGTTCGAATACATGCTGAGGATCAGGATTTTGATTTGCGGGTCGGCCTTGAGAATTTCAGCCGTCGCCTCAAGCCCTCCCAGGTCCGGCATAGAGAGATCCATCACCACCACATCCGGCTTGAGCTCTTTGCACTGATCGATGGCCTCAAGGCCGGTGCGCGCTTCTCCCACCACGCTAATGCCCGGGTCATCCTCGAGGATGCGCCGGAATCCCTGGCGGACCAGAATATGATCTTCTGCAAGCAGGACCCGAATCTTCTTTTCCTTGCTGGGGGATGTCACAGTTCAACTCACCTCTTGGACAGTGTGATTAAGGGACGGTCGATGGAGGGGAATGTGGACGCTGACCACCGTTCCCCCCTGTGGCGACGAGCGGAGGGAAAAGGACCCCTTCAAGTGCTCGGCTCGCTCCCGCATGCCCATCAATCCTATTCCCTGACCAGCCACGCGATTGTTGTCGAGGCCTACGACGAAGCCCGCACCGTTGTCCCGGATTTCGAGGTTCAAACTGCCCTCTTGCTCTTCGACCGTCACCCAGGCTTCTTTGGCGCCGGAGTGGCGCGCTACGTTGTTCAAAGCCTCCTGGACAATTCGATAAAGGTGAATGGCGTCCTCGAAAGGGAAAAAGCCGTCCGAGAACTTGCCCTTATAGTGCACCTGAATGCCGGTCTGCCGCGAGAACTGTCCGACAAACCATTCGAGAGTTTGAGCTAGTCCGAAATCATCCAGAATCGCCGGCCTGAAAATCTGTGATTCCGAGCGAACCGACTGCAGGGTATCTTCCACGATTTTCTTGACCGCCTTTACATCCTGGACGAACACGGGGTCCTTGTCCAGTGCCTTTTGACCGGCGCGGCTCAGGGTGACGCCGATGGCCGTCAGGATCTGGCCGAATTCGTCGTGAAGGTCGCGCGCCACTTGCCGGAGGGTCTTCTCCTGAACGTCAATCAATTTCCAGGAAAGCATGCGAAGTTGTTCGGACTGCGTTTGCAGTTTTTCGGCGAGGTGGTGCAAGCGATCAAACGTCTTGCGATTGGCCTGAAGCGTGTAGAGCCCCGTGCCAAGCGCCACCAGAAAAAGGATGCCGATCAGCACAAGAATGTCTTTCTTAACTTTGCCGTATACCAGGCTGACTCGCTGGCCTGCCTCGCTTTGGGCCTGATCGTTGAGCGCCAACAAACGGGAGACGATGGCGGAGATGATCTCCCGCTTATTCTCGGTCTGGGACCGGATCATGTATCGTGCGGTCGCCTCGTGGCCCTGGTCGGCCAATTGGAAAGCTTCATCGGCGCTGAGCCAGAAGTCGTCCAACACGTCGCGTAACTGCCGGCGCTTTTCGTCACCGGCGGGAGTGCTCGCCGAGTACTGCCCCTCCAGGCGCAGGGCTTCATCCATGTCCTGCCGCACCCGCGTGAACTCGCCCTTCCAATAAAACATGGGGTAGCGGCTTTCGGGCAGCGTCATGTCACGGAGGGATACAGCCAGCTCGTAGGTGTCATCCTGTAACCGCAGGAGCTGCAAGGAAGCCTTGCGGTTCTTCTGCACCACGTTTATCTGAAAATCTTCCAGCCAGCGGATTTCGTGAATGGTGTAACCGGCGAAGATAAGGAAAATCGCCAGACTGACACACAGGCCCAGCCCAAGGCCCGCGGAAGGGGAGGGAATCTCACTCAACACGTCGTGTTCAGTATGCGGTTGGCTCATTTCGCAGCCAAAGCAGATGGTGCGTAATAGATCGGAAGTAGTGTAAAGCAGCCGCCCCCACCTAGCACATGCCACCTACGACCTACCGTTCTTAGCATCCTGCTCAATCTTCTCACCGAATACGAACAGGTTCAAGCCAGCCACCGCATGGGACAGGGTCGCGTCAAAGTCCCCGAAAGGTAACATCCCAAAGCGGCTCTGCCGCCTGCTGTGCGGAAAGGCTTCGCCTTTCCGAGGGCTTCCGCCCTGACTAACCCCCTCGGCTCGGCTGGAAGGCTGAGCCTTCCAGCCGAGCCGAGGGGAAGAAGGGAGGCTGTCTGCGCCGGAAAGCCAGAGGCTTTCCGCACAGCAGGCGGCAGAGCCGCTTTTTGCGCGACTTTGACGCGACCCTGCCGCATTGGACGGTCGCCCCACAGTTCACACCGGGGTGGTTCGCGATCCGTCCCGATCCGATGGGGAACCGACCCTGCATCCGGCAGCGCGTCTCCGGCGGGGTTTGAAATGCGCGCTTCAATCCGGTACGCGCCTTTGTGAATGAAGGCGCGATGGCACTTCTTAAAAGGCTCTCAAATGCGCTCTGACATAGTCCTTAAAGGCCTCTTCGATCGTCACGGTTGTCTTTCCCGGGGCGTGGTAGCGCCACCGCGAGTCGATGCTTGCCACGGCGGCGACTTCGCGGGTGGTGGAGCTGATGAAGACTTCGGCCGCCGAGGAGAGATCCTCCGTGGTCAGGTTCTCCTCGACGAGGTCGAGACCGGCCCGCGGCACAACCTCACGCAGAACATCTCGGGTGACACCCGGCAGGCAGCCCGTAGAAAGGGGCGGGGTCAGAACCTTGCCCCCGCGAATCAGGAAGACATTTGCCGACGTGCACTCCGCAATGTGGCCGCTCTCGTTGAGGAGCAGAACGTCGTCAAATCCCTCTGCGTGGGCCTGTTCAAGCAGCGCCACGTTCTGAACCCAGGACAACATCTTGACTCCCGCCAGCCGCGTCGCAGAGTAAATGGCGTGCGGTTGTAGCTTGAGGCGATGTATCGCCGGCCACCGAACCAGTTCCCGCGTGAAGATCAGCAGGTCCGTTTCGGGACGGTCGCCCGCCTGCCCCCAAAGTCCTCCATGGTTCTTCACGAACGACACCCGCGCCATGCCTTCAGGCCGATGATTGGCCTCTGCCAGCTTGATGACTGCCAGGCGAACCGCCTCCTGTTCGTGGGTGAGGTTCATCCCCAGCCGTTCCGCGTCATGCGACATCCGGGCCCAATGGCGGTCGAAGGCGAATGGCCTCCCTTCGTATATTCGTAAAGTGGTGAACACGCCCCAGCCCATCAGCAATCCCATTTGGCCCGGCGAGAGATGCGCTTCTCGTAAGGGAATGAGGCGGTCATTATGAAAGATCAAGCTGTCCATAAATTTGAGTAAGTCCTTCAAGTAGAAGTCGTGGAGTCGCTCAGCTTAGGGGTCGTCACGAAATAACCATTGCATTGGTCGCTGAACAACCCCCTCACCTGGCCCGCCCCGGCTGAAGAGAACGCCGGTGGCGGTCCACCCTCTCCCCCAAGGGGGAGAGGGCCGCGCAAGGTTAGAAAATCTCAGCAAAAATATAGAAACTCCAGGGTCCCGCAGGACGGGACCACCCTCTGTCCCGCTCTGCGGGACCGAGGGCAGTAGGAATCGAATCAACTCTCCCCTCTGTCGCCGCGGCGACAGAGGGGCTGGGGGTGAGGGGGTTCCGAAACCCGCAGGCTGAATCCTTGCCTTCCGCCCGCGGCTCTTCCCTAGTTCCCAGCCCCCAGCCCCTAGCTCCGCTTTTTCAGCAACCGGCGAGAGCTTCGAGCAGTGGCTGGGCCTTGAGCATCAGCTCCGCATATTCTCCCTCGTCCTGCGAGTCAGCCACGATGCCTCCCCCCACATTGAACACGGCCCGGTCGTCTGCAATGCACATGGTGCGAATCGCAACGCTGAAATCCATTGTACAGTAATCCAACCCGGGAAGGCCGCGAATTAGGCCCAGCGCGCCCATGGACACGCCTCGCGCGACCTGTTCGGTCTCCGCGAGGATTTGCATCGCCCGGATCTTGGGCGCGCCGGTGATCGAGCCGCAAGGAAACAACGCCCTCAGGATTTCGCAAATTCCGACTCCGCGTTGAAGCGTTCCCTCGACGTGAGAAACCAGGTGCAAAAGGTGGGGCAGACGTTCCGTCTCCCAAAGCCGCACCCGGATACTATTATAGTTGCAGATACGGCCCAGGTCGTTACGCAAAAGGTCAACAATCATCACATTCTCGCACCGGTCTTTGACGCTGGCGAGCAACCTCGATTTCACTTTGTCCTCCTCATCGCCCTGGCGGGCAATCGTGCCCTTGACGGGGCTGGCGAGGATCCGGTCGCCTGAAACTCGAAAGAATCTCTCCGGCGAGTTACTGATGATCGTTCGAGCCGGGCTCTTCAGGAAGGCGCGAAACGGCGCGAGACTACGGCGCACTCGTTCGAAGATTCGCTCGGCGGTGGTTCCGCCGAGGTTCACCGTGAATTGTTGCGTCAGATTTGCCTGATAAATGTCTCCGGCGGCAATATAAGCCTTGATCTTCGCGAGCGCATTCCGGTAAGAGACACGATCAAAATTAGCCGCGAATCTGGTGTTTCCAGCCGAGGGCTCGTCCTCCCCCCTGGTTTCCTCGAAGGGCAGCGCTTGAACGAATGGATAATAGGCGAAGGAGACATCCGGCAGGGAACTGTCCACCACGAGTGGGACAGGCTCGAAGTGACGGCCCAGCTCATAGGAAAGGAAACCGATCGCAGCCCCGGCGGGAAACTTTTGCGCGTGCTTCGTAATCCAGGGCGCAAGCTCTTGGAATGCCTCGAGACCTCCTTCCAGCACACTGACCGGGTATGTCGCCAGCCAAGTCTGCCAGGTGCCGTCCCCCGCCCACCGGCCTTCCAGGATGGCAGGTCGCACAGCGGCAGGAGTGCTGAGTATTTGATGCAGAAGGCTATTCAACATCCTGGATTACGGGCCTGAAACTTAGTGAGATCCCCGCGCCCCTAAAACTGGGACGGCTCGGCTTGCGCCAGGGGCTGCCAGGTTACCAGGAAACACGAACCGTAAGCGGGTAGTTCAGGCGAATCAGGCAGAGAGTCTCGGGGGGCAGATTCACTTCGTGCCCTCTCGGCCACAGGATCTCGTAACCGATCGCCGCGGCGCCCGCGAGGGAGAGACCCATAGAAACGGCTGTAGCGCCGGACGCCACAGCTTTGATGGCACCGAAGCTTCCCAGTCCAACTCCACCTATAAGCGTCTTCCACGAAAGTGCGCGCCCGCCGGTCAAATGGCCTTCCGCGTCGATGTGCAGATCAAGTTTGCTGGACTTGTCCATCACCGCCAGAACACCTGCCATCGGCTCAGCTTGGCCGTCGGGCAAAACGATCTTGTCAAAGCGGAGTCCAAGCTCCGCGGGACGGTGAACGTGGCCGGAATTGCGGATCATAGTGATGCGGCCATCGAGAATGCTGCCGGAAGGCAGCACGACGCGCCCCCCCACCAAGACGGGTTGCAGCAGACGGGCGGTGACGAGGTCGTTTGGGTGGTTGATCTGGGTGTGGATTCCGGAGAGCATCTGAATACTGACTTGGGTTTCTGCGGGGACGGTGACTTTATCCGAATGCATGGAGGATTCGGTGCTAGCTGGCCCCAGGCCGCTCCGGTGGGGCAGCGCCACGGGCACCTCACCTTCCTGTGCCAATGCTGTGATCGCGAGAAAACCTATCACCGTGATTGCCGTGAGTGCCTTATTCATGAAGTTTCACCTCATTAAAGGACTGCGCAGAAGCGCTTCCAGATCCACTTTCCCATCCGAATTAGAAAGGCGCCTCCCGGGCAAAATCCTTCACCCTCTCCCCGAACCGGCTGTTGAGTTAGTTGCTATTTTCCCCCTTCGCCGCTCAGAAATCAAGCTCTTGTTGGCAGGCGAAAGGAATAAGGCTCTCAGCTTTCAGCCGTCGGCGGTCAGTTAAGGAAAAGCCAGTGGGCTGCTTGCTGAGAGCTGATAGCTGACGGCTGAAAGCTATGGGACGGGGGAAATAAAAAGGCCCAACCACTGGGGTTGGGCCAGGAATTGCACAAACGGATGCTGCTGATTACCCGACCTTTGTGACCTTGTCGGCCTGAGGTCCCTTTTGCCCCTGAATGATCTCGAACTCAACTGTGTCGCCTTCTTGCAAGGTCTTGAAGCCTTCACCTTGGATGGCCGAGTAATGAACAAAAACATCAGCTCCGCCCTCCTGGCCGATGAAGCCATATCCCTTGCTGTTGTTAAACCACTTTACCTTACCTTGAAGTCTTGCCACTTGCGTCCTCCTTAACTGGTCTTTGCGGTTACCGCCGCGTCGGCGCGTCCAAGAACAGAAAAAGCCGAGAATCCCACAGGACCTCGGCTACCCTCTACGCACACGTTCCCGGCGAGACACCTTGCTGACTCCTTACCGCTTAGTGATATATTTTGCAGGGTAGCCTTGTCAAGAAAAATGTTACTGCCCAAGTCCTTGCGAAGTATTACGAATTAGTCGTGAGTTGATTTGGTAAGAAGTAACCAGAAAAGTCCCACCAGAGTCTTGGCGTCGCGAATGCGCCTGGACCTAATCATCCTCATAACCTGCACCGGGGTGAAGTGCCCAACCTCGATCCGCTCGTCGGGGTCGGGTTGGGCTTTTGACCGTGTAAGTTCAGTCGCTTCGACCAGGAACATCTTCTCCGTGAGGATCCCTGGGCTGGGGAAAAAGTCGAATAAGAGCCGGAATTTCTTAGCGCGATAGCCGGTTTCTTCCAAGAGTTCGCGCCGCGCGGCAGCGCGGGGTCTTTCTCCAGGCTCGAGACCTCCGGCGATCAATTCCCAGAGAGGCTGTTTCACGGCATACCGGTACTGCCTAACCAATACAATGCGGCCATCATTCGAATGGGCCAGAATCACGACCGAGCCCGCGTGTTCAACTACCTCCCGCTCCGCCCTGACACCGCCCGGCTCGATGATGCGGTCAACTCTCAATCGGATAAGCCTGCCTCTGTAGATTTCTGTGCTTTTGAGGACATGAAGCTTAGGCACGAAAAACACCCTCCGTCTTTGGTTTACTCGGACAGGGTGAGAGAGCCGTGCAGAGACCGCAGATGTAACCCCCTGGCCAGTTCGCAAGGGCGGTCCGCGAAGAGCACGAACCCGAGGCTCGAATTAGCCCCCTCAACCAGTGAAAGCGAATTTCTCGATAAGGGCTTTGGCGTCCTTTTCAGTTTGCGCAGCCTTAAGCGCGTCGCGGTCCTGCTTTATCTTATCCTTGAGCTTGTTGTAAGCGTCGATTTTGCCTTTCGCAGCATCTGCATCCTCTTTCAGGGTGGTAGGGTCGCTGGCGCGTTTTTGCAGACAATCGAGCAACCTGTCCACCGTGCCGGCGAAGAGCGAAAGGTGGGTCATCATGACCTTTTGGTGAAAAGCCTTTTCGAAATCCTGAAGGCTCTCCTTCTTTACGGTCTCCACCAGGTCCGTCACATTCTTCCTGTAATAGTTAACCATTCCTTCATCGTCACTGCAGACTTGGGCGGAGAGTTGCGACGAGCCGAGAGACAGCACGAAGGCACTTCCCAGAACGAGCGCGAAAACAGCCCAGCATTTCATACTCGCACCTCAGCGGGTCTCTATCGAAATTTGTTGCGGCTTATCGCCTGTGCGGGCGATTGCCGCAGCGAACGTAGGACTTGTCAACAGCGGCAATGCTAGCACAAAGCGCGTGCGTTGTCGCTATACTGCGAATCTTCAAAAAGGCAAGTTCCTGTGTGAGTCGAGTAGGGACCGTTCCTATGTTCGCAGTCTGGGAACGGCTCCGTTGAGGCTGCGCCAGATTCAAGGGCGGCATTTGCTGATCCGAGCCACGTCTGCCCTCCCCCTTGTTTTTCTGGGCCCCAACGGGCAAAAGGTTGGGTATAATGGGCGCATTCATAGGGCGGAGCGCCACCGCGGCGCTTGTAGTCATGGTGCTTGCAGGAGTAAATTGTGTTTTATGAACATTACGGCTTTGATTGTGGACGATGAACAGCCCGCTCGCGACGAATTGGCGTTTCTCCTGAAGGGATTTCCGGAGGTGGAAGTCGTTGGGCAAGGGAAGAACGGCGTGGAAGCCGTGAACCTGATCCGCGAGTTGAATCCTCAAGTTACTTTTCTTGACGTCCAGATGCCCGGCCTTGATGGTTTCGGGGTCATCAAGAAGCTGCTCGAAAAGAAGGTCCGTCTTCCTTACTTTGTCTTTGCCACAGCCTATGATAACTACGCCGTGCAGGCTTTCGAGGTGAACGCCCTGGACTATTTGTTGAAGCCCATCGCCAAGCCGCGACTTGAGAAGGCCGTCGCCAAGCTGCGCCACATGAGCGAAACAGCGGCGTCAACCCATGACAAGCTCGACCGCCTGGTGCAAATGATGGAAGAGCGCCCTGCGGCACAGAAGAACAAGCTGCTAGTGAAAAGCCAGGGACGCTTGTTCCTGGTCGATTCCGAGGAAATTATCTTCGCCAGCATCGAGGACGGGGTCATCAGCATTGTCACGCGTGATCTCGAAGGCCAATCCAACTTCCGCACGGTGGAAGAACTGCAGGGCAACCTCGATCCCAAGGTTTTCTGGCGAGTCCACCGCTCCTACTTGGTTAACGTGAACCACATCAAGGAAGTCGTCCCCTGGTTCAAGAGTTCCTATCAACTCAAGATGCAGGATCGCAAGCAGACGGGAATCCCTGTCTCCCGAGCCCAAACCCGCAAGCTCCGCGAGTTGCTCAACCTTTAGCGGGTGAATAAAAAATGCCGCTCGAGGTGCCAGTGGAGATCAAGAAGAAAAGCTCGGGATTCGAATACCAGCAACGCAAGTATGCTCCCGAGGAGCTCTCCCGGGCCGTGATTCTGTGCACGCGCCATGATCCTTTCTTTTCACAAAACTGGCCTCGCTTCACTGCCGAGCCGACAACAATCTCGCAGACTCACGATTGAGGAACTCATAGACGAAACACTCGCCCAGGTGTCCCCGGATCAAGGACCCTTCGCAGGAGAACTACTATTCAATCGAATGATACTGAGGGCTTGGGAGAACCGTGCCCTCGATTCTCTTGACATCAGTCGGGAGGAGTTTACGGAAGTCTTGACAAGAAAGGGATGGCGTTACAATGCCGCCCGGCACCAGTGGTTCCAGACTCTTCAGCGCGCTCCCGCTGGCTTTCAATTCACCTTTTGAATTTAGAAGCAAGCGAGTGGCGCAGTCTCACCGCGGCGAGTCTGCGGCTTCTTCCCTCAAATGCGGCTCCCGCTCTGCGGGACCGGCCGGGAAACGCACACGACCAATCCTCGCAGGGCCGACCCCGCGAGGCGGCGTTGGCCTTAGGCCGGGGCAAGCCCACGGCCCTACAGATCCCGACCCTTTCCATTCCTCCGCCCGCTTAACCAAGCCACGACGCACTGGATTCATGGGGACGTATTCTACTGTCTCCAGGCGGCCGCGACATGCCATCAACCTACGCGCTCGGTGGCCCGAACGTGACGCCGGTCACCCACGGCGCGTCGGGCAATAAACATTGGTAGCCCAGGGGATGGCCGTCCGAGATTGTTTCCCCCAAAGTCGCAGGCCTACAGAGCAGGTCTGCGCCACTTGCTCCCGTCAACGCTGCGTGGTTCCGGTTGCAGAGTTGGGGCAGAAGTTTCAGAATGGTTGTTCTCTTCCGAAGGTGCTATTTGAATTTGAGCAGCGATATACTTGGGGACCGGCCACGAACGGGTCCACTTTATGCCGACCCACATGACAAGAATGCACAACACGGTTTTTAAGGTAGCCGCCACCCGCCGCATGCGAAGTTCAGCGGGTGAAACCTGCTGCGTTGGAAGCAAGGCCGAAACAAGCTCCTTTGATGCACGGAAAAACAGGACGAGGGCAAGTAGTGCAAGGTCAGCAGTTGGAACATGTGCAGGGTCCGCAGTTTGAATGAGTCGTTTTGTAACCCACGCTAAAACCAGGCAGGTTACTGTCGGAAGGATTCGCGCGCCGTATTTGCGAAACCATCGTTCCTCTCGCCCCTTTTTCAAATACAAAACAACTTTGGTGAGAAAGTCCCACAGCAAATACAGCCAGAAGATGACAAATATCCAGAGTGCCTCTGGTGCCGCAGACGCGTTGAGTCGAACAGTTCCCTCTCCCGTAAGATCTACCGCTCTTACAAAGATGAAGTACACAATAACCAAAATTACGTCAACGAGGAGGACTAAGAACTCTGGCTGAAGCACGCCGCTGACGTCTTGTCTCGCGCCCGGCGACGGACTGAGGGTCCATCCCACCCAACTCGCCGCGATCATTACAGTTGCTAGGACAAGGTGACTGTATGCGGGAAGGAAGTGAACCCAGTGACCGGCTTGAACGAGGCGGGCCGTTTGCAAGCCTACCTCTCCAATAGTGAGAGCGAACATCATGCCGACGAATTCATGCCGGAGTTTGGGCTCCGGTCTGGATGGCGGGTCGTGCGAAGGTGAATCGCTCATTTGTCAAACCTCGAGAACCGATTTTCGACTTGGTTACTCAATAATAATCGGTGTCAACGGTATGTTCGACTAGCTTCGATTCCCGCCCCGCGCTCTCGCAAACTATGGAGAAAGGACACCGCCTTACACCGCCCGGAAATAAGGCTAGCGGGACGTAGCGAGTCGGGAGGGAACACGTCGGCGGACAAGAATTGCAGTGCGGGCTCTCGCGGGTGCAACACGAGCGGAATACGTTCCAGAACATATAGTGGAGCTGACTGGGATTTCGCAATCCACTATATTCGGACACCAATATCAAGGCCTTGTGCACCGCTTGCCGGATGCAAACATCTTGCTCTCCTGTTACCTCCTGGCCTTCAACAAGCTTCGCACGCAGATCAGGGTCGCAAATCTGGACGGTACCGATCCGTAAATGCCCTCGAACCTCGTGATAATCGATTGGTGCACCCAGTTGATCAGGATCGGCGTAGACCCAAAGACCTGCGTTTTGCATCAATGCAAGGAAGAGGAAGCTTTTCTTGCGCACTCGGTCCTCGTAGGCGCGAAATTGGGCCAGCAAGTCAAGAAGGTTCGGACTCCCGGTGGCAAGACGGCCGCAGGCAGCATGATAGAGTTGATCCACGCAGATCCATGAGCGCTGTAGCATTTTCTGGCCGAGGTTCCGTATGAGTAAGGCACGACCCGCTGGATCGCTCAACCGGTCACCGAGCGTTTCATCTCGAAAGAGTTCCCCGACGTCTTGAGCCGTAATGCGTGCCCAATAGTCTGGAGAGAGTATCTGCAAATCAAGACGCGCAGCTGCTTCCAGCTTCGCGGATAGATAGTCCCAGCCGTGGAGATGCCGTTTCCCGATGTCTCCCTCAAGCGGCTGTCTGCCGCGTGGAGAGGTCTGGTGACAAATGGCAACCAATAAAAAGTAGAAGTTACCAACCCCTTCGGACGACAACCAGAGCGGACAACTGTCTTCGCGATCCGTAGGAATGGTGTGGGACTTCAGCAACCCGGCAAGCCTGCGACAGGCCTCAACGTCTACGACCACCGGTTCAGGCGCGAGCGGAGCCGGTACGAGACACTCGCTGGTGATGTGCGGCCGACTTTCAGATGCCATCTCTACCAATTATCTCGCTAGTGTTGGATTTTGTCTACCCGGGTAGCAAGTAGCGCAGATCTGCCCTGTTGGTCTGCGGCTTCTTCCCTCAAATGCGGCTCCCGCTCTGCGGGACCGGCCGGCAAACGCACGCGATCAATCTTCGCAGGGCCGACCCCGCGAGGCGGGGTCGGCCTCAGGCCGGGGCAAGCCCACGGCCTTACAGATCCCGACCCTTTTCATTCCTCCGCCCGCAGTTGCGGCACGATACGCAACACGTCCTCCGGCTCGAGCAACTCAGCCCGCTCGAAACCTAGCTCCACCTGCCGCACCTCGTGACTTCTGACTCCTGTCTTCTCATCATTCCCCTGGTGTCTTCCCCCTGAAATGCCTTTCGATGGCCCTGACCAGCCCTGGAATCGTAGACTGCTTTGCTTCAATCGTCACAGGGAGTCCCAGCTTCCTGATCGTTTCCGAGGTGATCGGGCCAATTGAGGCGATGGCGACTGCGCGCAACAATTCGGCGACTTCGTTTTCGCCCGCCAGCTTGGCGAAATTGGTGGCGGT